>LNAP01000155.1_pt1 | contig 72550 bp, 64 predicted proteins | sample 602601 | NCBI WGS metagenome assembly LNAP01 (sample SAMN02440304, study PRJNA202911) | soil metagenome | biome: Subtropical and temperate rainforests or woodlands; isolation source: soil samples (1 kg each in a 20% v/v slurry with milli Q water) were... ...
ACCGAAGCTGCTGCCTCTTCCGAAGCGATGCGGGGAATCGACGCGCTGGAAGGGGGCACATCTTCTTCGATCGCGCGGCGACCTGGCGTGAGGAGCCCGGTCCCGGAGGTGACGATCAAGGGACGGTCAGAGCCTGCAAGCGCGGTGCCGAGAGCCTCGATGGCATGCCGATCAATCTCACAGTTTGCCTTGAACTTCGAGAAGTCGTGGATAAAGGCGGTGTGAATCACGCCATCCGACATAGCTGCGCCACTGCGCAAGCTTTCCAGGTCTTCAAGATCGCCTCGATGCGCCTGGGCGCCAGCGGTGATGAGAGACTTGGCGGCCGCATCCGAGCGAGCGAGCCCGACGACCTGATGGCCCGCACCAATGAGCTCCTGAACGACGGCAGAGCCGACAAAGCCCGTGGCACCGGTGACGAAGACACGCATCCCCGACTTCTCCTTACTTCATTTCATGACCATGACCGCATTCGCAGCCGCGTGATTGTCAAAATAGGGAATGGAGGAAATACGATCTATGCTGTAACGTCCGTATTATCTTCGCAATCGTCCGAGATAGCCCATGGATCCGCTTTCAGATGTACTGTCGCTGCTGAAACCGCGCAGTCATATGTCTGCTGGCTTTGATGCGGGTGGAAGATGGTCAATCCAGTTCTCCAACCAGAACGAATGCATCAAATGCTACGCTGTGGTTTCTGGTGAGTGCTGGCTGTCCATGGAAGGCGTTCCCGACGCGGTGCGCCTAAAGACAGGGGACTGCTTCGTGCTGCCGCGTGGGCGGCCTTTCCGCCTTGCAAGCGACATGACGTTGACGCCTGTCGATGCCGTCACGATTTTCTCGCCCGCGCGGGATGGCGGTGTCGTCACGTATAATGGCGGCGGGGATTTCTTTCTTGTCGGTAGCCGCTTCGCCGTTAGCGGCAATCATGCCGGCATCCTGTTGGGGATGCTGCCGCCCATTGTGCATATCCGGAAAGAATCGGACCAGGCGGCGCTGCGCTGGTCGGTGGAACGGATGATGCAGGAGCTGCGCGAGCGGCAGCCGGGCAGCTTTCTGGTCGCACAACACCTCGCCCATATGATGCTGGTTCAGGCCCTGCGGCTGCATCTGGCGGAAGGGTTGGAAGGTGGCGTTGGGTGGTTCTTCGCCCTGTCGGATAAACAGATGAGCGCGGCGATCAACGCCATGCACGACGACCCGGCGTATCGCTGGACATTGCAGGAGCTGGCGGAGCGCGCCGGCATGTCGCGATCGACCTTTGCCCAGAAATTCAAAGAGACGGTTGGAGCGTCGCCCCTGGATTACCTGACGCGCTGGCGAATGCTGCTGGCCGGGGACAAGCTGGTGAATTCCAGCGATCCCATTTCCGTCATCGCCCTGTCGCTCGGCTACGAATCCGAAAGCGCCTTTAGCACGGCCTTTAAGAGGGTCATGGGCTGGTCGCCACGACAATATAGCCATGGCCGGAATTCGCCCTCCCCTTCACATAGCGAGGAGGAAGCCGCCCGCCCCAATCGGCTCGAACCCCTTGCAGGTTGATATACGCGGTTGATCGGTGAACTGTGGCATGCGTTTAGGTAGCTATGGCGTAGACGGCGTTATCGTTTTCATTGTTCTCGGCCCGCGATCCGTGCCCATTGCCGTCATTCTCAAGCCGTGACCTGTCCCCCGCCCTCACGCCTGTCTTCCGAGCGACACATGCGCGAATACTCGCTTGGGCTATACCCGGTAAGCCGGCGAAATGTCGCAGCGAACGCGCCCAGGCTCTCGTAACCGACGCTCAATGCCACCTCGGTTACGAGCTCAGCACGCGCAAGCTGTTCCTGTGCGTTCAATATCCGCACGCGCTGGCGCCAGACTGAAAAGGGAAGACCCGTCTCACCCGAAAAGTGCCGGACGAAAGATCGCAACGACATTCCAGCAAAGCCGGCCCATGCTTCTTGCGATCGCTGATCGCCGGGATGTTCGCTGAGGGCGTCTGCCACCCGGCGAAGGCGACGATCAGACGGCAAGGGAAGCGACAGCGTTGCATGGGGTTGGGACAAGAACTCGTCCCAGAAGGTTTCGGCGAGCCGAGCAAGCCGCTGATCCCAGAGACCATCGAAGGTCCTTCGCGACAGACGCTCGGCCTGTGCATTCATGAGCGGGGTGCCCTGGACGAGAAAGGGCTCGGAAGGCAAATCCGCACACCGCTGGAGCCCAACATAAAGGCTCCATCCGCCGATCGCGCCATGAGAACGCGCCGTATGCGAAAGGCCTGGGGGTAGCCACAGGGCCTGACCAGGCCCGACGAGCCAATAATCCTTATCCGTCCTTAGGCCCATGACACCGGTCACTGTCCCAAGGATCTGACCGCGATGGTGGCTATGCCGGCCGGCGACACGACGAGTCTCCTGCTTGACGTAGCCGCCCACCAACCATGGCGCCTCGTCATGCGCGTTGGTCAGCTGCGGTGGGAACATGGTCACTTTGGCGTACATGAGTCGAATTATGGCTTAAGAGCGTTAGCACGCCAAGGGGGATGGCCTGCAAAATGCGCCCTATCAACAACGTTTCGGCAGGATGCGGACGCAGGCCTGCCGTGAAGGATAATGATCATGAAAGTCGGTTTTCTGGGGCTTGGCGCGATGGGCCACGCCATGGCGCGGCGGCTGCTCGATGCCGGGCATGAAGTCACCCTCTACAACCGCACGGCGAGCAAGGCTGACGACCTGGTTGCCGATGGCGCATGTTTCGCGCGGAGGCCGGCTGATGTCGCGGGGAATGCTGAAGTCGTGTTCTCGATGCTCTTCGATGACGTCACAACGCAGGAGGCGACCTTTGGCGATGAAGGCATCGCGACGGTGATGGGGCCGGACACAATCCATGTCTGCTGCAGCACGCTATCGCTCGATCAGGCCAGACGCCTTCGCGATGGACATGCCGAACGAGGCCAGGCCTATGTCAGCGCGAATGTACTTGGTCGGCCGCCAGCTGCAATCGCCGGAGAGCTCTTCCTCATCGTGGGTGGCGCGGAACCTTTGCGGTCCCGGGTAGCACCTGCGCTCAAGGCGTTCGGGTCTCGCGTATTCGTCGTGGGAGACGATCCCGTACAGGCTAATCTGGTCAAGCTTTCCCTGAACTTCATGATCATGTCGACGATCGAGCAGATGGCGGAAGTCTTCGCGCTGAATGAAAAAGCCGGAACCGATCCACGCACGGTTTTCGAGATCATGATCGGCAGTTTCTATAATGCGCCGGTGCATAAGAACTATGGAAGGCTGATGGTCGATCGCGCCTACGATTATCCTGGGGCGCCGGTCACGCTCGGCCTGAAGGATACCGAGATGTTCCTCGCGGCCGGGCACGATTATCGCGTTCCGCTGCCTTACGCCGCCATTGCACGCGATCGCTTCCTTGCCGCCATGGCCGCTGGCGATGCCGATAGGGATTTCGTCGTGCTGATGGAGCGCGTCCGTCAGGATGCCGGCTTGAGATGACCTCGCGGCCGAGAAGATAAGATCTATTGGACGGTAAGGGCCGCGCATGATTCAATCCGGTAAGTGCAAGGTTTTGGTGATCATGGGCAGCGTGCGGGCCAAACGGCATTGTCCCACCCTCGCGGCGTGGATCGCCAAAATTGGGCAGGCGGAGACCGATCTCACGTTTGAACTGGTAGACCTGACTGCCTGGTCGTTGCCGATGGACGACGAACCCGATATTCCCGCAACCGGCCTGTATTTGCATCCGCATACGCGGAAATGGGGCGAAAAGATCGCTCAAGCCGACGCTTTCGTGTTCGTTTCACCGCAATATAACTGGGGTTATCCGGCGGTGCTGAAAAACGCCATCGATCACTGCTATCACGAATGGCGCGGCAAGCCGCTCCTCATCGTCACCTATGGCGGCCACGGGGGCGGTAAATGTGCCGCACAACTCAAGCAGGTGGCCGAAGGTCTGAAGATGCGCCTGGTGTCAATCATGCCCGGTCTGACACTGACCCGCGAAATGATCGACGGCGCTCCGATCACGCCGGATATGGATTTTAAGGAACAGCGTCCACAAATCCAGCAAGGATGCTCGGAACTTGCGGAGATGGTCTCCACTTCGTGAGCGGCTCTGCCCGGATAGCCTTCGGAGTGCACCCGGCTTCGCCAAAAATATCCACCGGCCCAGTCTGATGGGCACGGCCTGCTGTATGGCAACGGACTCGGCATCGGCAACCGGCTCGATGAGCCATAATGGGGCGCTGTCACAGTCACGCCGTGTATTGTTTCGCTTTTAGCATCCCATGCTGGAACGGCAATTGTTCGGATCGTGGGTCGTTTCGGGCGTGGGGAAAAGATAGACTGCCATGTTGCGAACGAAGCTGCGGAAATTAGGGTCATCCGGGCCGCTGACATCGCTGATGGATCCAGCCGAGTAAGTAAGCGCATTGCCGCCGCTGCAATAGGCGGCGGCGAGACGGATGCGACCGCCTGCATCGTGCCCGACTGCCGTGCCACCCTCCCCGGAGCTTCCGCAAATATAGTCTCCGGTTTCGCCATTGAAGACCATCCGGACCCGGGCGCCGGTGCGGGTCGGAATGTATCCGGGTGCCTGAATTGCTTTGGCGATTTTGGCGTTGAACTCGTCCTGCGGAATTGCAAACGGATTGCCCGAGACATCGGCCGCCATCGATCGGGTATAGGGAACCCACCGGCCCTGACCGGCATCATAACCCGAATTGATCTGCAGATAATCGAATTGGCCTTTTGAACAGGCGGCCAGGCCGGCCAGAGCTATCAGGCCCAGAAGACGCGCCGAGAGAACAAAGGGCCTGCTCATGTTTTTCTCCCATCATTTGCAGACAAACAACGGGATATTTTTATCATCTTCGGGGTTCTCTGTTACACCCTTTCGATGTTCTGGCAGCCGGAGGCGTTTGGCCCTTCCTTGACCGGACATGAAATGGCCCCAGCATGCAGGGCATCGCCGGGGCCAAAGAGATGGCAGTCGTTATGCCATTATGCCATGTGGCAGCCGCTCGCCGCCGATTGCGGCAAGCTTCAGGGAATGCGCAGCGGGATAACGACATTCACGGATGGAGCATAAAATGCCGGCGCCGGCGCGTAATAAGCCGGTGGCGGGGGTGGTGCCACATAGACCGGCTGCGGCTGTACATAGGCCGGCCCCGGTGCAACGATCACGGGCTGTGGTTGTACATAAACTCGCTGCGGCTGGGTATAAACAACCTGCGGACCCCCATAATAATCATAATAATAGGGACCATCGTCGTCGTGGCCATGATGGCGTTTCCAGCTGTCTGCCGAAGCCGACGATATGGCCGCCATTGCGAAGCCGGCAGCCAGAATGCACCCGGCAGCCAACCGGCGAACCAAAGCGTGGCGCGAAAGCTTCGCCTCAATCGATTTCATCTTTCCTGTCCTCACAGAAAACAGTGTCGGCCTAGAGCGGATGCTATAAGCACACCCTGAAATGTATCGATTTAGTTGTGATTTCGCTGTGACCAATTCGTGTTAAGGGCGGAAGCACAAGAGAGTGATCGACCTCGCCTTCGCGCAGCGTCGGACCAGGAGCGGCAACCGATGATGCGCCGCAGCGTCGATACAGTGCTCATCGGCCTCGGTCCGCGGCCCGCCAGATCTTTCGACCCTTATGCATCTCCAGATCGAGCCCGCCGCGCAGATCGGGAAACCGCTTTCACAGAGGGATCCCGCCGCCGATTACCCGTGGATCAGGTATCTGATCCGGGAAAGGCGGCATGATGATAGACGGACTTGTCCTTTTTCCACGCTCTGTAGGTCTCATTATTCGGTTCCGGGTACATGGTCCACCACATATCGGCGTAGATCTTTTGGACTTCCTCGGTGGTTGTCGCTCCGTTCGTCGCGATAAGTGCAGCAACCATGGTCGAAACGATCTGCTGCTTTCGCAGGTGCTGCTCAATGGCCTGATCGGGCGACGGGACCATTCTTTCTTCTCCCTGGCTGTGAAGGTGAAATCAGAAATCACTGGATGACGAGCTATTCGACGCTCTTCCGGCAGGAAAACCACATGGTCAAGGAATAACCAACAAGCATGGAATTGTAAACGCACCAAGCCGAACGCATGAGCTCGGGCAACAGCCTATCCGTTTCAAGAGGAAAAATATGTGACATTCAGCGATGCTTGGGTCGTGCCGCTGGATGAGGAGGACTTTACGGCATTCCCTTGGCCGTTGCGTCACGACCCGTCAGGCTACGCAGCAAAATCCCACGCAAGTACAGCAAGATCGGGCTCATGCCCTCTGCATTAAATTCCGAAGGCGCCCTTCCCCGCCCTCAGCCGTTAATACGCTCCTTTCTCTGTCGTGTGATTTTTTCCAATTGAGGCTTCAATTTCTCTCGGTGGCGCAACGCCATGAAGATACGATTTTCTGCGTCCGTCAGATCGTCGTCGTCTTCGGCCGGAACGCTGCTCAGGCCATGATATTTGCTGAGCATGAGTGCCCAGCCGACCGTCTCGTTCGTCCCGCTTTTACGGCTTGTGTTCAGTTTGTCGTATAATCCCCGCCATCTGGCATATATGCCGCGTTGCAGAGGAAACCAGATCAGGAAGCTCGGTACATCCCGCTCTTCCTTGAAGATGCCGATTGCCCTCGACAGAAAGTTTTCGCAAGCGGCGTCAAGCGACAAGCTGAGACCTTTCGGCATCAATCCCTGCAACCGCGTAATAAGATCGACACCGTCCACATAATCGAAGGCGCCCGGCGCCGTCAGGGCGATTTGGCGCGCAAGCGTCAGCGACTTGCGCAGCGTTTCGGCTGACTGCCCGCCATCATCCAGAATCCGGGCGATTTCTTCCCCCAATGTCTGAAACGCCGCGATGAGATCCGGCAGCTTGTGTGTCTCGATGGTGCTGAGTTGAATGAGGCGGCTTTCCGGAAATTGGGCCTGATACCTGCTCTCATAGGTCGTTGATATGATCGCTGACATCTTTTCGGCATTGGGTGCCGTCTTCAGCTTTCCGATGGCCTGCAGCATCTCGGCATAGGCCCAGCCGGTCGATGGTATGAGCGAAGGTGAGGAAACGAAATATTTGCAAGCCCCGGCAAAGTCATTCACGACCTCCAGCACGCACATGAAACAGGCATCGAAGCCGATGATGTCGAACTTGTGGGCCGAGGATCCCGTTAGGACGGCGGCGGCGCTGATGACATCCATCGGTTGTTGTGGTGCTTCATCGTCGGGCAGGAACAGCATGCCCCGTCCATGACCCCATAGGATGAGCATTTGCTGCTTACCCGTTCCAGCTTTCTCGACTCCCGCATCATCCAGAAAGCCATTGAGCGTGGCGGCGCTGCTGAAATCCATACCCCCTAAACTCTTCGGGGGGCGTGTCTTGGTGGAGGGCAGAAATTCGAAATTCGTCTCGTCCTTCAAATCCTGGTAGATCACGGCATTGGTTGCGGACAGCCCGATAAACTTGCGTATGTCGTTTATATTGCGCACACTTTGCGCTTTGAGATTGTTCTCACTGGACATGTAGAGATAGAGCATCCAATTTTCTGCCTGATCTACCGTATCTGTTGCTGTCACCTTGACCATGCTGAATCCTCCTGGCCGGCTATCATCAGAACCTAGGCTTAAAGCGAGTCCCGGCGCTCCGTCGGCACGGAGACCGCATGCCTTGCGTGATATTGCCAATACATTGTCGTCGGAAAATCTGCGTCGAAGGTTCTTCGTGGTGCCATCGATATCACTTGGCCAATCGCGCCGAGCGCAGATGCGGCATCCATCGCCTTCTGCGAAAAGACATGTACAAGAAGCCATCGGCGCAAGGCAGCGATCTGGGGGACAGGTCCGAGAGACGCCCCCAACTCATTCAAAATGCGCCGGTAGCTCCGCTCGGGAAAATATAGGCGCTTGGCGGTCGTAAGCGCCAGATCCAAGGTCAATCCGTCGATGATGCCTTCCGCACAAGCTCGGCTGAGGCAGTAACGGATATCGATCATGGCTACGCTTGTCGGCATCCAGGACAATTCGGCGGGGCCATGCTGCACGGCGACCTCGTCGTCATCCTCGATATGCCCGTCACGATAATCCGTAAAGACTCTGCCCCATCCTTGCATGCCGTCATCGTTCAGTTCCGCCGCGCGCAACGCGCCCAGACTGGACGTGCCCCAAACGGGTATTCCCTGCGACAACACCCAGAGGATTTCCTTGTGCATTACGGCAGGCCGCGAGGCGAATATGCCGTCGATCAGCAGGATCGCATCCGGTCTCTCTATTCCGGCGCGATAGATGTCGCCGCGGATTGCGGGCGGACGATAATCCGCCGCGAGTTCTTTTTGCGCCACGGCCAGGCCTAGTGTGGGTCCCAGGAAAACGATTACGCGACACATGGCGATTGGCGGAGCCAGCAAGCGATCCGCCTCCGGATTGCCCGTATGCCGGGCTCACAATCTGTCCCGCCGACATCGTCTTCAAGCCCGGGAATAATGACCTTGACGACATGAACGCCAGATCGCCCCTGGGTCAGGTCAACGGCCAATGTCTGCTTCCCATGTGCCCACAAGCGTTGCAGCAGAAAGGCGTTCTTTTCTTCGATCGAAGATGGACTGGTCCTTGACGACGCTACGGGCGATGCCGGGAAAGCCTGCGATTTGCGCCGACACTGCAGGAACGCCAATCGATGTGTGACGATGTCATCGAACTGCGTTCCGTAATCCGATTCCAGGAGATCGTCGCGCGCGCCGGAAATGTAGGTCAGCCTTACTTGCGCCGCTTCCAGCAATGCTTTTCTCAGGGCGCTTGATGGTCGTATGTCACAGCCGGCACCGTGGCTGTAATTGATCAGCGTTGCCGGTGGAGATTGCGGGTCGATCGCCTCCGCCAGAAAGACCGGTATGCCGAAATCGCTGGTCATGTCCCAGACGGCAACCAGCAGACCGGCCGCGCTGAAGCGGTCGATCAATCCTCGACAAGTTGCATCATCAACCGAGTCAAGGTCGATATCCATAGGTTGCCAGCCGCATTGCAACGCCGTCTTCCACAGCGCAAATGCGTCGCGCTCGATCACCTCGCAGAGACCATGATTCACGGCTGCGGCCAACGTAAAGCCGGCTGCCAAGCCGGTAGCGCCGCCGATGAAAATTTCTGCCGGGTTGCGATTGTCGCGGCGATCCATTGTAACGGCGCGATGAGGCACCCAGACCGGCCGAGAGGAGCAGAGATCAGTGGCCTCGATCCAATCGATTGTGGCTGCCGAATCCAGCGTCTGTCCGGCGAACCGTGGCAAAACATCGGGATTCACAACGGCATGCGCCGGGGCGTCGCGCAGGCGGAAGCGTGCCGGTGTCGGACAATGATATTCGGCATGATGCAGTTCGATCGCTTCCATCATGCCAGATATCTTTGCTGCGGTTTTCGTCAGTCCCTTACCTTGCGCGACAGCCAGGGATCTGGCGCGCGGCCGAATGACGGCGGTGACGGGTATGCCAACGACATCGAGGCCGGTGATATCGGCGATTCTGGTGATGCCGACCTCGCCTTGCATGGCATATAGGTGGGATAGATGCTGCTTCTCCAATTCTGCCTGCGCAGCACTATCCGCGCCCTCCTGGCAGAACAGGGCTGTCATATGTCCTGTGTCGGAATGGATTTAGGCAAACCGTCCAGCGGTTTGCCGCCTTTCGCCGCATCAAATGGAAATTTCCCTGTTGCCGTGAGGCCTTTTTTTCCCATTAAACCGTCCGGCAAGTAGGCGGCATTTCTCAGACCGGAAAGTCCTCCCATCTTCTGGTGGTTATCCAGCGCTGCCGTAAATTCGTCGCCTGTCTGAAATTTCTTTCCGTCCTCCCAACATGTTGTCTCGAAAAAATCGCCGCTGGCCGTCCCGCCGGCTTGAAAATCTTCGGGCAACAGAAAATCGTTCAGTGCTTCTTGCGTGATGAAGAAGACCTGGCCGGCATTGGTTCGGAAGAGGATACCAGCTTTGGCGAACTCCATTAACGCGTCTTGCGACCGTTTACCACTCATCCTGCCCTCCCTGGCGTGATCGGTGCGCGGATATGAGTTGCCATACAGTAGTATGCATATAAACTATACCTCGGCAGCGAGTTTTACAAATGAGTTATTGCTGAAGGACAATACCTTGATGTTCAGCGATGAACCCTCGTCTGAACGGGCCGTGAAGGCTAATCGCTGCATCCTGTACGCCGATGCCGCCGGCATTTTTGTGCATATGTCGGCATATGAAGACGCGACGATCGCAGCGTTGCTGGCTGCTCAGAAAATCTTCCGGGCGGAAATTGCCGCCTTTTGCGGCACCATCACTGACATGTCGGGCGACAGTGTTGTCGCGCATTTCGTCGACCCCGCCCAGGCGCTCGATTGTGCGCTGTCGCTGCAGGCACGACTGGCGACGGCCGAAATTAACGGGATGGCCACGCCTCTTTTGTTTCGCATTGGTCTGGCGACGGGAGCGACCACATTGATCGGCGACAGTATCCACGGACATGTCGTGAATCTGGCCGCCCGCATCCAAACCATTGCCGTCAAAGGCGGCATTGCAATATGCCCGAATACTTTGGCTGCGCTGGCATCGCATCCGCTCTGCCGCGATGCCGTCGCGATTACGACGCAGATCAACCCGGGAGAGCCGAGGATTCGGTGCTATCAACTCTTCACCACGTCAGAGGAACACGATCAGGCATTGACGCGATACGAGCCGACAAGTAACGGCTTCTCGCGAGCATCCCCGAACGTGCTGGTGTTTCCCTTCAACGGTCTCATGCGCATGAATGGCGTCAATATCGCCGAGGTAGCGACAATGATTGCCATTCATGAATTGACATTGGCTCAATGCCAAGTAGATGTTGCCAGGCCTCCATCGAAGACACTGACAGCCCAGGATACATCCTTGCCTCATCTTGGCATGTTTTATGACTATGTCGTTCGCGGCGTCGTCACGGAACTTCCCGAGCCGCGATTGCATTTGCTTCTGATCGAGGCAAATACGGGAAGAACACTTTTCAGCGAGACGCTGCCCCTTTCATCGACGGCACTTGAGCAAAGCCTGGAACGAACGATGACCTTCATGCGCAACAAACTGATGTCGCATGAGATACATCTGTTTCATCGGATGAAGTTCAAGGCGAAAGGCGCCTTTCATTACCTGCTGTTGGCGGAAGAACGCCTGAAGCATTTCAGCCGGAACAGCATCGAAGACGCCATCAAGAATTTGCGGACCGCTTTGGACTTCGATCCCGATTATGCGCGCGTTTATGCCACGCTATCAAAGACCTATTGCATCGCCTGGCGTTTCGAGTGGGATGTCGGCCATCGGAAACCGCTGGATGAGGCAATGGAGATGTCTGTCCGGGCGATGGAACTGGATTCGCATGACCCGGCCGTGCAGGCTGCTCATGGGTTTTCAGCTTTCTGGGCGAAAGATAACACGGCCGCTCTTGCCTCATACGAACGCGCCCTGCGCTTGAATCCGAATGATCCGGAGCTCTGCGCCGATGCCGCCATGGTTTATAGTTATAAGGGCCGCTACGATCGTGCGGCGACCCTTATCAAACAATCTCTTGAGATCGATTCCAGCAATCCGGATTACCGCCTGTGGTCCCTGGCGGATGCGTATCACGGCATGCAGAGATATGGCGACGCAGTGGATGCGCTGAAACATATGTCCGATAGGACGCAGGCCAACAGACTTCTGGCGGCTTGCGCCGTGCGGCTTGGGCAGGATGCCGCACCTTATGTCGCGCGTGTTTTGCACGACCAGCCGCATTTCTCCGTTCGGCGCTGGATGGCAATCCAGCCGCTGGAAAATCCCGACGAGGCCGCCGATTATGCAGATTCCCTGATTGCCGCCGGGCTTCCCAATTGATGACTTATGGCTGTTTTTGCGTCTACGGACTTTCGACAGCCTCATTACATCCGTAATCGCTTTCGCGACTTATCGTCAGCTTAACGAAATATCCGTCCAGCAGTCTTTTGGATCTATCATAGATTCTGTCCTAGATAGGGCCTGTCTCAGGTCGGTGGCGGATCAGATCGACCACAAAGGGGGCGTTTATGCGTGTACTTTTCGTACATCCAGGGCCTTTGATGTATAGCGAGATCTATTTGCGGCTGGAACCGCTCGGCCTGGAACGGGTGGCTCAAGCGGCCCGTGCCGCCGGTCATGATGTTCAGATTCTCGATCTGCAGACTTTCAAGCATCACGACTTCTATCGCGCGTTGAAGCAGGACAAACCCCGCGCCATCGGATTTTCGCTGAACTATCTGGCGAATGTGCCGGAGGTTGTCGATCTTGCCAAAGCGGCCAAGCAGGCCGTGAAGGACTGCTTCGTTTTCGTCGGCGGCCATAGCGCCTCCTTCATTGCCGAGGAGCTTCTGGAACATGGTGCCGGCGCCATCGATTGTGTGCTGCGCGGCGAAGGTGAGCTATCGGCGCCCATGTTGCTCGCGGCGATCGAAGATGGCGGGCTGACTCAGGTGCCGGGCTCGGTCAGTGCGCAAGGCCGCGGACCTGCGCCGGTACTGCTGGAAAACCTGGACCTCTTTCCGCCGGCACGGGACCTGTTACGCCGCCGGCGTAATTATTTCATCGGTGAACTCGATCCCTGCGCTTCCATTGAATTCACCCGTGGTTGCCCATGGGATTGCTCGTTCTGCAGCGCCTGGACCTTTTACGGCCGCAGCTATCGCATGGCCAGTCCGGAAGCAGCCGTGGCAGATCTCGCCGCCATAGCGGAGCCCAACGCCTTCATTGTCGATGACGTCGCCTTCATTCATCCCGAGCACGGTTTTGCCATCGGCCAGGAGATCGAGAAACGAAACATCCGTAAGCATTACTATCTGGAAACCCGGGCCGACGTGCTGTGCCGCAATCCTGATGTCTTTGCCTATTGGCGACGGCTCGGCCTCACCTATCTCTTTCTCGGCCTCGAAGCCATCGACGAGGAAGGCCTGAAGCTGCACCGCAAACGCGTCTCTCAGGGCACCAATTTCGAGGCCCTTGAGATTGCCCGTAAAATCGGTGTCAATGTTGCCATCAACCTGATCGTCGACCCCGACTGGGATGAGCGGCGGTTCGCCATCGTCCGGGAATGGGCGATGAGCATCCCCGAGATCGTGCATCTGACCGTTGCAACGCCCTATCCCGGCACGGAACTCTGGGTAACGGAATCGCGCAAACTGGCAACCCGCGATTATCGTTTGTTCGATATTCAGCATGCGGTCTTGCCAACCCGGTTGCCGCTGTTGCGATTCTATGAGGAATTGGTTGAAACCCAACGGGTGCTAAGCCGCAAGCATCTCGGTGCCGCCGTCTTCTTCCAGGCGGCCGGTCTGATGACGCGACTTGCCCTGAAAGGCCAGACGAATTTCATCCGCGCGATCTGGAAGTTCAATAAGGTCTATAACGCCACGCGGCAATTTGCCGAGCATAGTCAGCCGGTGAGCTATGAGATCCGGCCGCCGAAACCCGTCGCGGCAACGGGGCACAAAGCCGCCGATCTCTATGTTCATCCACGGGTCGCCAATACACGCAGGCAGGGCGCGGTCTGACAGGCTGCTCTCGTCATTGGGGCAGCCCGCTGGATTGACGGCATCGAAGGCTGCCCCGCGTCAAACGCTGCCGGTCAATGCCGTGTAAGCGCTTCTCAGAGCGGCCTTCAAGTCATATGCTTGCTCAACTATGACTTGCCCGTATTGCCTTTCTTGTGCCTTCTGCCCTCCACCAAGACAGAGACCAATGATTGATTTCATGATTAAGCCGCCGGGTAGGTCGGCGATGCAGATCGTCGGTGGCGGCACCGAACCAGGGACATATCCTTTTTGGGCAAGCTGGTCGTCCTTCCCTCCCCCGCCGACGGCATAAGCCCCCTACCGATGCGGTCCTCCTTTCTCAATCATTCATCTTTCCGACATTACTGGCTTTGCCAGACTGCCTCATTCATGGCCTATCAGATGCTCGTCGTGGCGGTGGGGTGGCAGGTCTATGATCTTACGCATAGCGCCTTCAGCCTCGGCATGGTCGGGCTGGTGCAATTTCTACCGCAGCTTCTATTGACGCTGGTGGTCGGACATATGGCCGATCATTACGACCGCCGCCGCATCATCCTGCTGTGCCAATGGGTGAAGGCCGCGATGGCGGGGATCTTGGCCGCCGGCAGCCTGACCCAGACGCTCACGGTCGAGACCGTTTTCATCTGCGCGTTTCTGATCGGTGCGGCGCGCGCCTTTGAAATGCCCAGCATGCAGGCGCTGCTGCCCAGCTTGATCGAGCCGGCTCAGTTGCCCCGTGCGATGGCCAGCGCGGCAGGCGGGCGTGAAATAGCGGTCATTGCCGGTCCGGCCCTCGGCGGCTTCATCTATGCGCTTGGTTCGGGTGTGGTCTATGTGGCTAGCGGCACGCTCTTTCTGGCGGCCGGCATCCTGATCATCATGATTCGCCTGCCCTTCACGGCGCCGCGACGTGAAAGGCCGACGCTGGACTCCTTGTTTGGCGGCATCAGCTTCATCCGCAGCAGACCGGTCATCCTGGGCGCGATTTCGATGGATTTGTTCTCAGTGCTGCTGGGCGGCGCCACGGCGCTGCTGCCGATCTATGCCCGGGACATCCTGCAGACCGGTCCCTGGGGGCTAGGCCTGTTGCGGGCGGCACCGGCGCTGGGGGCCGTGATGATGTCGGTCTATCTGACGCGGTATCCGTTGAAGCGACGGGTTGGCCATATCATGCATGTGGCCGTCGCCGGCTTCGGTCTGGCGACCATCGTCTTCGGCATCTCACGCTGGTTTCCATTGTCGATGCTGGCTTTGGTCATGCTGGGTGTGACGGACATGATCAGTGTGGTGATCCGCCAAACCCTTGTGCAATTGGAAACGCCGGATGAGATGCGCGGCCGGGTGAGTGCCGTCAACTCGATCTTCATCGGCACTTCCAATCAGCTGGGCGAATTCGAATCCGGCGTGACGGCGGCTTGGCTGGGAACGGTACCGGCTGTGGTGATCGGCGGCATCGGGACCCTGATTGTCGTTTCCCTCTGGATCCGCCTGTTTCCCGGCTTGTTCGGCCGCGACACCTTGACGAATGAACCGCCGACAGCCGATCTGGAAATGGATCAGACAGCCCCGGAACAGGCAACTACGCCGGTCGTTCAGCAAGGCAAATAAAGCCGGCCCCTTACTGGGTCGTTGGCGGCGTTATCGGCTGCGTCGCCGGTGCCGGTGGCTGCGTCACCGGCGGCACCTCTGTCCCCTGCTCCACCGACGGCCGGATCGCGCGTTCATGCAGCAGATCTGCCGATTTGCGGCCGACGGACACCCAGTACATGGCGGCCAGGGCGATGATCGTAATCGCCAATGTGACATGGCGGATCCAATGCGGTGTACGGCCGCCCGGATGATGACCCGTTTCCTCGATTTCGCGCTGCCGGCTAATCGCCGCCGAATAGAAGATAATTGTCGTGATAACGAAAATCAGGGACCAGCGGGTCTGGGCGCCATCGGATCCGATCATGGCCCAGAGACTGTAGACGGCAGCAATGACGCCGATCACCGTATAGAGGATGTACTGGTTATGGGCCATCTGCTTGTAGCCGATGACCTTGATCGAGATCGATGAATAAATATAAGGCAGCAGGGTCATGATGACGGCGATGGAGGCGATTTTGCCGAACTGTTCGCTTGCCGTCGGCGACATCGTGGCCAATACCTGCACCGTCATGATGATGGCGACGATCATCAGGCCGGCCGCCGGCACGCCGCGCGAATTGACCTTGGCAAAGATGGCGCCGAACAATCCGTCATCCGCGGCAGCCTTGGCGGTCTGGCCGACCAGCAGAGTCCATCCGGCCAGCGACCCAAGGCAACCGATCGCCGCACAGATCGCAACGATATTGGCGGCCGTGTTCCCCAAGGCGATGCGCGCGGCATCGGCAAAGGGCGCATTGGAGACGATCAGATCCTTGTTTGGGATCATTCCCATGATCACCGAAGAACTGAGGATATAGGAGATGCCTGCAATCAAGACACCGGCCACCGTCGCGATCGGAACGTTGCGCGCGGGATTGCGCACGACAGCAGCCGAAACCGATGCACTTTCCACGCCGATAAAGGCCCAAAGCGTATAGTTCAAGGTCGAGTTGACGGCATCCAGACCGCTCTTCCCGGAGACATTCCAACTATCGGTGAAGAGTTGCGGCGTGAACCAGAACCAGCCGAAGATGGCCATGCCGATGATCGGTACCAGAGCAAAGCTCGTGGTCAGCGATTGGATTTTGCCGACCAGCTTCGGGCCGAGGATATTGGCATAGGTGAAAAACCAGATGACCGCGATCTGTGCCAAAGCAAAGACCAGCACATCATTGAGCATCGGGAAAAAGTGCCTGAGATAAGCTAGACCGGCGACCGCAAGGCCGACATTGCCGACGACATTGGCTAGCCAATAGACCAGGTTGGTCTGATAGCCCATGTAATTGCCGAATGCTTTTCGGGTATAGGCATAGGGCCCGCCTGCTGCGGGATCGATCGAGGCCAGCTTAGCGAAAACCAGCGCCAGGGCCACCGCCCCCACCATGGTAATGAGCCAGCCGATCAGTGAAATGCTGCCTGCCGTCGCGAGATTGGCGGGCAACATGAAAACGCCCGATCCCATCATATTGCCGGCGACCATCAGGATTGCCGGCGTCAGACCAATCTTGTTGTCCGCACTCTCAGTCGCCATTGTTCATCCCCCGAAGAAAGCTGAAGCAATTTAGACGCCAAGAATTTGATCCCTGTTGATGCAGATCATATGTCAGTCTTATTTAAGGCCGCCAGCAAAATTAGATAAAATAGTCCCTATCGCCATTTAATGCTGTGCATGCTGCAGTGCCGCGGGCCATCCGTGTTGACATGGGCGCCGCGACACCATTGCCAGCTCACGGGAAACGGTGCGCCAGCGGATAGAGGTGCTGGTCAGCGAAACGGCGGCTGATGAGCCGATCTCTTTGACTCTGATTCATGATCAGGTCGCACGGCACCGTTCCTTGGAGATTATTGCCGAGGCTTGCAACGGGATGACGGTCCAAAGACAGGTGTCTCAAGCTACTATTGGCCGACAGAAACTCGTGCAGCGCTCTTAAATATCAATATCGCGCAGCCGCTGTTTAATTTTGTCGCGGCTGATGTGCCGGAAGTCTTCGACGGTGACGACATGCGACACATCGCTGCCGTCATCCGAAAAGGGGAACAGACCCCATTCAAAAACCTTTTCCATGCCGTCATGCCAGACAAATTGCGAGAGGCCGAACATCGGTTCCTTGCGCTGGCGGATTTCAGCATATTGATTCAGCATTTGCTGTTTCAGTTCCGGCTGCCAATCAAGTTCGTGCAGCCATTTTCCCGTATAGTCATTGGCAGCGAAACGCGCCTGTTCAGAACCGACAACGCGATAAAACACGCGCGGCGGATCGCCATGCAGCTCCTCCAACGTAATATAGGGCAACAAATAGGGGATAGCGGTCGCGTCAAAGGCGCTTTTCGGCGGCATGCGCTTGCCACCGCATAACGACAACCAATAACGATGGAAGCTGAGAACATCCGGCGCTGTGATCTCGGCCAGACTCACGGTGGCGAGGTGTTGCATTTATTTGACGTCCCCAATATCGCCACGTCGTTACGTTTTGCATCATTGCGCTTAAGCGAATCGCCACTGATATACTGAAGTGTCCGGCAAACCATGACCAAGATCAACATATCATCAAAAAATTTAATGATTGATGGGACCGGCGCCGTTTAGGCCAATTATCCACATGCCCAGCATCAGACTTGTCACAGGGTGCATGGTCGGCCACAATGAGCCACGGCAGCGATTGGATACAATGATGCAGCTGGATGTCTTCTCCGACACGATTTGCCCCTGGTGTTATATCGGCAAGCGGCGGCTGGAACGGGCGCTGAGATTGCGGCCGCAACCGGAGCTGCGGGTGCGCTGCCGGGCCTTCCAGCTCAATCCGGGGATGCCGGTGGGCGGGATGGAACGACAGCAATATATCTCGGCGAAGTTCGGCAGTACCGAACGCGCGAACCGGCTCTATGAAACCGTCACCCGCATCGGCGCCAATGAGGGCATCACTTTCAGATTCGATCGGGTTCAGCGGACGCCGAATACGCTCCTATCGCACCGCCTCTGCTATGTCGCCGCGACGACCGGTCGACAGAGCGAGATGCTGGACCGATTGTTCATTGCATATTTCGAGGAAGGCCTGGATATCGGCGCGCCGCAAGTGCTGGAGGAATTGGCTGCCGAGGTCGGCATTCCCGCCGATCAGGCATCCGAAGCCTTGAGCGGCACCGCGCAGATCGATGCCGCCCTGGCAAGCGATTTCCAGGCGCGGCGGCAAGGCATTAACGGCGTCCCCTATTTCATCTTCAATGGCCGCTTTGGCCTATCCGGTGCCCAGGAACCTGAAGCCCTATTCCACATGCTCGATCTGGCGCGCGAAGACGATGCCATGCAGAGATCGGCCTGAGCGCTTTCCGACCACGGCAAAAGCTACCCTAAGCGAATGCCCCGCGGCCTGATCAGGCCACGAGGGTGACGAGGTTTTGCATCAGCTTCTTGACACCGCCGACCCGGGCCTTGTTGTCGTACCAGTCCTGGCGATAAACCAGACGATGGTCCGGCCGCATGGCGATGATGGTCGAGCGTTTGGTGATGAAATCGATCAGCTTCGCCGGCTGATCGAAACGATTGTTGTGGAATGTCAGGACTGCACCCTTGGGACCAGCCTCCACTTTCTCGACATTCGCCTGACGGCACATCTTCTTGATGGAGACGATCAGCAACAGGTTCTCGACCTCTTCCGGCAGCTTGCCGAAACGGTCGATCAGCTCGGCGGCAAAGGCATCGATCTCGGCCTGATTGTCGAGGCCGGCGATGCGGCGATAGAGGCCGAGGCGGATATTGAGATCGGCGACGTAATCTTCGGGAATCAGCACCGACATGCCGATATTGATCTGCGGCGTCCAATCCTGCGCCTTGGCGGCGTCAACTTCGCCCCTTGCCTGGCGCACGGCTTCTTCCAGCAATTGCTGGTAAAGCTCCACGCCGACTTCGCGGACATGCCCAGATTGCTCGTCGCCCAGCAAATTGCCGGCACCGCGGATATCGAGATCGTGGCTGGCCAATGTAAAACCGGCACCCAGCTGATCCAGCGTCTGCATCACTTCCAGGCGCCGTTGTGCCGAGCCGGTCAGCTTCTTGCCCGGCGGTGTGGTCAAATAGGCATAGCCACGCAATTTCGACCGGCCCACCCGGCCGCGCAGCTGATAGAGCTGTGCCAGGCCGAACATATCGGCGCGATGCATGATGATCGTATTGGCGGTCGGAATGTCGAGGCCGGATTCGATGATATTGGTCGCCAGCAGCATTTCATAGCTGCCGTCGTAGAAGGCGGTCATCGCCTTTTCCAATTGGGTCGGCGTCATACGGCCATGTGCCACGACGAATTTGATCTCCGGCACCAGGTGGCGCAGCCGTTCGGCCAACGCATCGAGATCCTCGATCCGCGGACAAACATAGAAGATCTGCCCGCCGCGGAAATGTTCCCGCATGATGGCTTCGCGGATCACCACCGGATCATAGGGCAGTACGAAGCTGCGCACCGCCAGACGATCGACCGGCGCCGTGGTGATCAGGCTCATTTCGCGAATGCCGGTCAGGGCCAGCTGCAAGGTGCGCGGGATCGGCGTCGCCGTCAGGGTCAGTACATGGACATCGCCTCGCAGCTCTTTCAGCCGCTCCTTCTGGGTGACGCCGAAATGCTGCTCTTCATCGACGATCATCAAACCGAGATTGGCGAATTCGATGGACTTCGCCAGCAACGCATGCGTGCCGATGACAATATCGACAGTGCCTTCCTTGATGTCCTTCTTCACTTCGCTGGCTTCTTTCGTCCCAACCAGCCGGGAAAGCTGCCGAACCTTCACCGGCAACCCGGCGAAGCGTTCGGTGAAAGTGCGGGCATGCTGGCGGCATAACAAGGTGGTCGGCGTCACCACCGCCACCTGCTTGCCGCTCATGGCGACGACGAAGGCCGCACGCAAGGCGACTTCTGTCTTGCCGAAGCCGACATCGCCGCAGACCAGCCGGTCCATCGGCTTGCCGTTAGCAAGATCCTCCAGCACCTCCTCGATCGCCCGCAACTGGTCTTCCGTCTCGGCATAGCGGAAACGCGCGCAGAATTCATCGAACAAGCCTTCCGGCGGCAGCATCGGATCGGCCTGTTTCAACGACCGCTGGGCAGCCGTCTTCATCAGCTGTTCGGCAATATCGCGGATCCGCTGCTTGACCCGCGCCTTGCGCGCCTGCCAGGCAGCGCCGCCCAGCTTGTCGAGCTGCACGATCGCGTCTTCACCGCCATAGCGGCTGAGCACATCGATGTTCTCGACCGGTACATAGAGCTTGTCGCCGCCGTCATAGAGGACGCGCAGGCAATCATGCGGTGCCCCGCCGACATCCAGGGTTTCCAACCCGTCATAGCGGCCGATGCCGTGATCGACATGAACGACGAAATCGCCGGCCTGGAAATTCGCCAGTTCGGCCAGGAAGGTTTCGCTCTTGCGCTTCCTGGTGATCGGACGCGTCAGGCGATCGCCGAGGATGTCCTGTTCGGTCAGGAAGATGACACGGTCGGTGGCAAAGCCGGTTTCCAGACCGAGAATGGCACGGCCTAGAACTTCACGACCGTCGGTCAGTGCCGATTCCACCGCGTGAAGCCAATTCGGCGTCGTCTCCTGCCGCTTGACGCCATGCTCGGAAAGAAGATGCGACAAACGTTCAAGGGCGCCATTGCTGGCAGCAGTCAGCACGACTTTGCGCCCTTCCCCGTTCTCGGCCCGGATGGTGCGCGCGACGGCCTCGTAGAGATTGACTTCCGGATTGGTCCGCGCCTCGGCGAAGTTGCGCCCTGGTTTGGCCGGGCCGTTGAGCCATTTGAAGCCCGGCGGCGCCAGGAACGGGTTGCAGGCCAGGGTGATGCGCTCGCGCTCCATCTTGTCCCAGCCATTGGCGGTAAGATAGAGCCGGCTCGGCGGCAGCGGCCGGTAGATCGGCGCTCCGCTCTCCTTCTCGGCGCGCTGCAGATCGGTGCGCGCCTGATAGAAATCGGCGATCATGTCGAGGCGGGCCTTTTTCGCCTCCTCCGACTGATGATCCAACGTGACGACGGCTTCCGGCAAATAGTGATCGAACGGGACCAATGTAGTGCCGAATAACGGCAGCCAGTGCTCCATGCCGGGATAATGCCGGCCGGCGCTGATCGCCTCATAGAGCGGATCGTCGCCGCCCGACGTACCGAACTCGCTGCGATAGCCGGTGCGGAAGCTCTCGATCGCCGCCGGGGTCAGGCTGATCTCGTTGATCGAATTGAGCGCGAAACTGTCGATCTTGTTCTGGCTGCGCTGGGTCAGCGGATCGAAGAAACGCAGATCTTCGATTTCATCGCCGAAGAAATCCACACGCAGGGGCTGGCTGGTACCGGGCGGAAAGAGATCGACAATGCCGCCGCGCACCGCGAATTCGCCCGCCTCAGTGACCGTCCCGTTCCGCAGATAGCCCTTGGCCAACAGGAATTCGACCAGGCGGTCCGGTCCGATCGCCTGGCCGCGATGCAGGTCGAATGATGTTTCTGAAAAGCTGAACGGCTCCGGTACGCGTTGCAGCATGGCGGCGATCGTGGTGATCACCACCGGCCAGGCCTTGCCGGTCCGGTGGATCTCCGCCAGTTGCGCCATCGTGTCGATGCGGCGCGCCAGGATATCGCGATGCGGTGAGACCCGGTCGTAGGGCAGGCAATCCCAGGCCGGAAAGGTCAGCACCTGCAACTCCGGCGCGAAGAAGCGCAGGGAGTCGGCCAGACGCGTCATGCGGATATCGTCCATCGCGACATGCAGGACACCGCCCCGCTGCTTCTGGGCCAAAGCGGCGATCAGCAGCGCTTCGCTGCCATCCGGAACGCCGCCGATATCGTGGCGGCCCGGCGCTGGAAGGGTAAAAGGAAGCTCGATCACGTTATGCGGCCAATGCGTCAATCAATGGAACTACCGGTTCGGAACTGACCAATCAGGGTGGGCAGGCGTCAGGACTTGTGAGGTTCAGGGAAGCTGTGGCTGATCAGGTGCCGCAGAACGGCGGAATCGCTGGCTTCGGGCACGGCAGCCCGACCGCAGACCCAGTCGTATATATCCGGGTCGTTCTCCTCAAGCAACTTGGCATAATCGGCCAGCTCGGCCGGTTTCATCCCAGGGACGGCCAGATCGGCGAAACGGCCCATGATCAGGTCCATTTCGCGGGTACCCCGGTGCCAGCTGCGGAAAATCAGGCGTTTCCGCAGGCTGCTGAGCTCTGCATCGGCACCGTCTGGCATGGTCATCGAAATTCCTTCCCCCTCGTCCCGGCTGAGGTTAGAACAAAACGGAGCCAAAATAGTCAACAACTACATTTAAGAAAACCCGTGCGACCGCAGATCCTGTTCCCGCTTTTTGCAGCCCTCGACAAGCTGCCCGGCCTGGGACCGCGCCTTTCCAAGCTGGCGGCGAAGCTCTGCGGCGAGCATGTCGTGGATCTGCTCTGGCATCTGCCGGTCAGCATCATCGACCGGCGCGCCAGCCCCAGCCTGGCCTTGGCGGAAAACGGCGCCATCATAACCTTGAAAGTCAAGGTTGAGTGGCATCAGAAGCCGGCCCATCGGCGCCAGCCCTATCGCGTCAGATGTTCGGACGGATCCGGTTTCATCGATCTGGTGTTTTTCAACGCCCGGGACGACTGGCTGGAAAAGAACCTGCCGGTCGGCGAGTGGCGCGCCATCAGCGGCCGGGTCGAGCGTTTCGGCAGCGAGCTCAACATGGTCCATCCGGATCACATCGCGCCGGCCGAGGATCTCGAGAAATTGCAGGGCCTGGAACCGGTCTATCCGTTGACCACCGGCCTGCCCGCCAAAACCCTGCGAAAGGCGATCGAGGCAGCCCTGACGCGGGCGCCGGAACTCCCCGAATGGATCGATCCGGCGGTCTTGCAGCGTGGGCGGTGGCCGGATTGGCGGGTGGCACTGGCAGCGGTACATCATCCGGAAGCGGGCACCGACCTCTTGCCCCAGACCCCTGCCCGGCAGCGCCTGGCTTACGACGAACTGCTCGCCAATCAGCTCGCTTTGGCCTTGGTGCGGCAGCAGAACCGCGCCTTGGTCGGCCGGCCAAGCCAGGGCGACGGCCAGTTGCGCGAACGGGTGCTCGCTGCCCTCCCCTATAGCCTCACCGCCAGCCAGAGTCAGGCGATGGCCGAAATCGCCGCCGATATGGCGCTGCCGAACCGCATGCTGCGCCTGCTGCAGGGCGATGTCGGCAGCGGCAAGACGGTGGTTGCCCTGCTCGCTATGCTGATTGCCGTGGAGGCCGGCGGTCAGGCGGCCTTGCTGGCGCCGACCGATATCCTGGCCCGCCAGCATTTCGCCGGCTTGCAGCCTTTGGCCGCGGCAGCCGGTGTCGAGATCGCGTTGCTCACCGGCCGCGACAAGGGCAAGGCACGCGACGCATTGCTGGCGCGGCTGGCCAATGGCGAGATCAAGCTGGTCGTCGGCACGCATGCGCTGGTGCAGGAGGATGTGGCCTTCGACGATTTGCGTCTGGCGGTGGTCGACGAACAGCACCGCTTCGGCGTTCAGCAGCGTGTCGCTTTGGCTGCCAAGGGTCGCGGCGTCGATCTCCTGGTCATGACGGCGACACCCATTCCCCGCACCCTGATGCTCACCGGTTATGGCGATATCGATGTCTCCCGTCTGACGGAGAAGCCGCCAGGACGGCAACCGATCGCCACCCGGACCCTGCCATTGGATCGCCTCGACGAGGTGGCGGAGAGCTTGCGCCGCGCCATCACGGGGGGCGCTCGTATTTATTGGGTCTGTCCTCTCGTCGACGAGTCCGAAGTGGTGGATCTGGCGGCGGCGACGGAGCGGCATCGGCATCTCGGTCAGATCTTCGGCGATCGCGTCGGCCTGGTGCACGGCCAGCAGAAGGCGGCAGAGCGCGACCGGACCATGGCAGCCTTCGCTGCCGGCGAGATCGATATTCTCGTGGCGACGACGGTCATCGAAGTGGGCGTGAACGTGCCGGAAGCCACCGTCATGGTGATCGAACATGCCGAGCGTTTCGGCCTGGCCCAGTTGCATCAGTTGCGTGGCCGCGTCGGACGAGGCACGGGTAAATCGAGCTGCCTGCTGCTCTATCAGGCACCGCTTGGCGAAACCGCCAAAGCACGCCTCTCGATCCTGCGCGAAACCGAAGACGGTTTCCGTATCGCCGAAGAGGATCTGCGCTTGCGCGGCGGCGGCGAATTGTTGGGAACGCGCCAAAGCGGCCTGCCGGAATTTCGCCTCGCGGATCTCACGGCCCATGGCGATCTGTTATCCATGGCGCGCGATGATGCAAAACTGATTCTAGAACGCGACAGCGACCTGCTCTCCCCACGCGGCGAAGCCTTGCGCATCCTTCTCTATCTTTTCCAGCGCGATGCGATGATCAAGACGCTGCGTTCCGGCTAAGGAAGCAATCGCAGCGACAATCGTTATTTTACTTTGAAGTCGCCGGTGTGCGGATCGAGCTTTTCTTCGACCTTGGCGCCATCGGTGGTGTACCAGGTCACTTCATAAAAACCGTCATCGAAATCGACCTCGCCGATATAGCCAAATTTGTCCCGTGCTTCGACTTTCTTGAGGATCTGCGACAAGGGTAGCGATCCTGCAGGTGGTACATCGGCAATGGCCATTGCCGACAGAGACAGCATCATCATCAAGGCAAGCAAAAAAACGCGCATACAGACCTCCTCCTCAATCCAAAAGGTCAATTAATCAGATCGATTTAGGTTCCGTCCGCGTCGGCGCTATTTGGATACGGGTGTTGCGAGTGCTTTCGGTTCAGGGGGCGTGATGATGCCGCCGGAGATCACCATCTTGATACCGTCCTCGACGGACATCGTCAGCCGCTTGATATCGCCGACGGGGACAAACAGGAGAAAACCCGAGGTGGGATTGGGCGTGGTCGGCACGAAAACGTTGACCATTTCCTGCTGCAGCAGTGACTTCACCTCGCCTTGCGTTGTCGCCGTGATGAAACCGATCGACCAGGTTCCCTGTCGCGGATATTCGACCAGAACGACTTCGCGGAAGGCGGCGGACTGATTGGCGAAGACGGTTTCGAAGATCTGCTTGATGGCGCTGTAGACGCTGCGGATGATCGGCAGGCGATTTAGGATCGCTTCGCTGAGATGGCGGAAGAACCGGCCGAGAAAGCCAGCGGTGATGGCGCCGATGAAGGTCAATACGACGACGGCCAGAATCAGGCCGATACCGGGGACACTGAACGGCAGATAGGTTTCCGGATTATATTGCGGCGGCAGGACACTGAAAACGCGTTCGTCGACGAAGGTAATGAACAACCACGCCAGATAGATTGTCAGGCCGATCGGCGCGGTGATCAGGATGCCGGCGAGAAAATATGTCCGTAGCCGCGCCGCCATCGTGAAATGCAGGCCCGGCGCCGCTTCATGGCGCTCCCTCGGCATCTGATCTTTTTCCCCGGTCATGTCGATCCCTTCGCCCCATGTTCCCGCCGACCGCCGGCAAACCATATCGGTCAAGCCCTATTGGCTAAGTATAGCGGCGGCGGCGGCCATGCAAGGGTCAGGATGGGACGCCCGCGGGTCGCCTTGCAGCCGGCAATCAATTATTGCAAGGTGGTTCAGCGGTCTCGGCCGTTGAATGGGAGGCGACGGAGTCGATGAAGCTGGTTAATCGAGCGGCGCTGGCTGTCTGGCTCATCCTGGCGATATTTGCTTTGCCTGTATCTGCGGCGGTCGCGCAATCCGACGCCCCGTCATCCGGTGTGCCTCAGCCTTTGATCGATCCGGCCAACAAGGCGTTCATGCTGGGCGATTACGGGACCGCGGCGCAGCTTTGGGAAAAGGCGGCGGCGGCCGGCGATCCCGAAGCCATGAACAATCTCGGCATCCTGTATTACAAGGGGCTGGGCGTGAAACGGGATATCAAGCAAGCCGAGGCCTGGTATTTGCGCGCCGCCAATCTCGGCTATACCAATGCCCAGTTCAATCTCGGCAATCTCTATTTCAACGGCGATGGCATAGACCAGGATCTGACCGAGGCAGCACGCTGGTATACCGCGGCGGCAAGGGCCAATCATCTACGGGCGCAATATTATCTGGCGCAGATGTACGAACATGGCGACGGCGTCAAGGAAGACCACATGACGGCGTTGAACTGGTATGTCAAATCGGCCGATGGCGGTTTGCCGGAAGCAAAATATGTGGTGGGCCGCATGCTGCTGACCGGCGATGGTTTGCAGCAGGATCAGCCCAAAGCCCTCGGCTATTTGCTGGATGCAGCCAGTGCCGGTGTGCCGCATGCCCGCGCCTTGCTGGGGCAGGCTTATGCCGACGGGCTCGGCACGGATCCGAATCTGGTCGAAGCCTATGTCTGGCTCAGCCTGGCGCTCGATAACCTGCCGGCCGGTCAGTTGCAGCAGAAGGCCTTCACCACGCTGCGCCGGGTCGAGCACGATATGTCCCAGGATCAGCTAGCCAGCGGCAAGCGGCTGCTTGCCCGCATGGAAGTGCACCAGACGCAAAATCAGCAGTAGCGGCTTGAAGGTTTTCACCGCGACGTCCTGGTCGGCCAACTGGCCGGTCAATATGTGGGCGTGCCCCATTTTGCCTGCATCTGGCTGAGCGTTGCGGCGATTGAAAGCTGCCCCAGATCCTTCGGGTCGTAGACCTTGCTGTAGATGATTGCCAAGCGCACGACGGCTCTGCCGTGGGCCTCGCGCTGCACGTCGTAATAACCGCCGTTATATCCATATCCTCCCCAAGGACCGCCATATCCCCAGGGGCCGTAATACCGATGATAGAACGGTCCGCAACAGGCGCCATACGGGTAGAAAGGTCCCGGCGCGTAAACGGGGCGGTTGGTCACCTGGATATCGGTGTCCTTTTGCTCGTTACCGATCTTGAAGCCGCCATAGCCTTTCGCCTGTCCGAGCTGAGCGGCGCGCCACACCGCCAGGTCATAGGTCTTGTCCAACTCACGCTGTAATCCGGTATCACCACGCGGATTGCTGGCGCTGACCAAACGATACGGCCCGGTATAGGTGATGCTGGTCCGATCCTCAAAGATCGGCTGCTCGTTATAGCCGAAAGCGCCATTGACGCCGAGCGGCGCCATCGCCGGCTTGGGCGGCGTCGTTGCGCAGCCCGCCACCAGAAAAACGAATGCAACGAGCAGAAATCTCGCATGAGTCAGCATTTTGCATGCAATTGATTGCGGAACTAGGGATCGCGAGGGCATATCCGACAAAACCGGCACCTCAGTAACCTGAGCCATCAGTCCTGAAAATCTTAGCATAAATGACATCGGCATGCTGACCGATCAGATCAAGCATCGACGCCTTCTCTCTTTCGGTTGTAACGCGAACATGATGACAGGTCGTCAGCGCCAGACACCCTGCGGATTGTTGAGAACCTGCGGGCTGAGTGCCAGGCAATAGGCATTTCCTTCCCAGATCGCCTTGCAGGCCCGGCCGGCATCGATCTGGGCATATCCCACCAGCAAGGCGCTGTAACGCGACACGCCTTCGTAATCGCGGCGCACGATAGCCGGGCGTCCTTTTTTCGCCAAAACAGACGGCAATTGCTTGCGGGCCGTCGCCAGCATCTGTTGTGCCTTGGCCGGCGTGTTGAACGACCCGAAGACGATCCCCCAGCCGCTCAGATGCGTCGCATTGGTCGTCGTCCCGCCGGCGGTAACCGCCTCATCGCAGTCGCCGTCTTTCAACCGGGTCGGTGCCGACGCCGCCTGTTCAGAAGCATTTAGCTTCAGCGAAATGTCCTGCAGCTGCGGCCTGTCGGCGGCGTTGCTGACGCTGTGGGAAAAACCGGCATTCAGGAGGCTCACCATCTGACTTGCGCGCTCGCCGCGATTGCCGCCGCCAAGAAGAACGCCAACCAGGCGATGATCGCCCCGACGAGCCGAGGCGACGAGGTTATAGCCGGAGCCGCAGGTGAATCCGGTCTTCAGTCCATCGGCCCCGGGATAGCTCACGAGAATGCCGTTGACTGTCGGCAGCGTGCGTCCTGCGATACTGACGCTCTTATCGCCGAAGAAATGATACTGGTCGGGAAAATCGTGGATCAGCGCAAGGGCCAACCGTGCCATATCTGCGGCCGTCGTCACCTGGCCGTTATCCGGCAGACCGCTCGCGTTATGAAATACCGTACGACTCATGCCGAGCATGCCGGCCATCTGGGTCATGCGCAGAGCGAAGGCGGATTCGCTGCCGGCCATCTGTTCCGCGATCGCGACGGCCGCGTCATTGGCTGAGGCGACGATGGTTGCCGAGATCGCCTGGCGCAATGTGATTTTCTGCCCAGGACGGAATCCGAATTTGACCGGCGACTGGCTGGCCGCTGTCGCAGAAATGGTGATCGCCTCGTCGAGATTGTGACGTCCTGCCTTGATTTCTGTGAAGGCAATGTAAATGGTCATCATCTTCGTCAGCGAAGCAGGGTACCATAATGCATTGGGCGACTCGGCCGACAGTACCTGACCGGTATCGGCATCGACGACCAGACTGACAGGGCTTGCGGCCGCCCCCCGGGGGAACGCTAAAATAAGCGCCAGGGGAACCAGGCCCAACCAGAGCAAACGATGGTAAACATGGCGCAAAAGCTTGGGGTTCATGCTAGCCTCCGGCGCGACCATAGGCCATCCTGGGGGCTGCTGCCATGGGCAGATAAGGATGATGCCTCAAACTCCGGCCGGGAAGTGGGGGCCGGTATCGTAGGTTGAGAGGAAAATCGTGAAGATTGTCTTGCGGGCGTTGCTGCTAACCTTTTTGTCAATGACGATTGCCGTGCCGGCCTGGGCCGGATTTCAAGAAGGCGCCGATGCGTATTATCGCGGCGACTATCAAACGGCGATGAGTGAATGGATGCCCCTCGCCAATAGCGGGAATGCCGAGGCGCAAAATGCAATCGGCGCTTTGTACGATCATGGGCTTGGAGTCATGACGGACGAGGCCGAAGCGTTCCGCTGGTATTCGCTGGCGGCGAACCAGGGCTATCCGATGGCCATGCGCAATCTGGGCACGATGTATGCCACAGCACATGGCGTACCCTACAGCCTGGAGCAGGCACAATTATGGTTGAGCAAAGCAGCCGCAGCCGGCGATGATGTTGCGGTGCAGCGATTGGCCGCCCTGCCCCCCGTTGCGACACCGCCGGCGAATCCCGTCAGAACACCGCTTTCCGCTGATCTCTCAGCCCCGACACCGGCGACGCAACCTGCAGCCGACGATAAATTCGGCGGCAATAGCGGCTCCGCAAGTCTGCTTTCGGCATTGGATAGCAAGGCGGCCGCGGCAACGGCGACCGCCGCAGCGGCAGCGACCGCAACACCAGCCGCAGCCGACAGCAGTGCCGATACAGCAGCTGCACCTGCCGCTGCTACAACTGCAGCAGGAACGGCCACAACGGCGGCACAGCAACAGCCGCGTGGGTTAACCTTCCCGCCTGCTGTACCGGCCGGCGATGCCGCAACAAATGTCGAGGCTGAACCCGCGCCGGCGGCAGCACCCGTTGCTGCGGTGCAGCAGGCTGCCATAACGCCGGCACCGCAGCCGTCCGGCAATTGGCTGCTCGGTCAGTGGGAGGGTCCGTCGCTTGGCTGCCCGCCGGGCGGTGGCTTCGAATTCACCAGCACCCAGACCCGTAGCTACTATCAGGGAAATATCTCTGTCGCGCTGCCTGCCACCTATGAGTTGAAGGGTGACAGGATTGTGGTTCAAAACCCAGGTACGCAGGGAAGCTATACCTATCGCCAATCCGGCCCCGACACTGTCACCATCGAAGCTGCCCCGCCCGTAATGCCGGCATCGATTATCGGCGTGAAGTATAAGCGCTGTGGTCCGGCGCCCAGCGCGGCCGCGACGCAAAGTGCCTTAGTTCCTGCTGATGTGCCGCCGGTCGCGCCGACGACGGCCGGCACGACAGCTGCTGCGGATACGGCGGCGGCTGTGCCACAACCTTCATCCAGCGATGCAGTGCCAGCGACACCGACGGAAGATGCGCCGACGGGTGCTGAGGCGCAAAAGGCTGCAACCACCAGTTCCGGCTGGGATGCGTTCGAACGGGGAGACTATGCGGGCGCTCTCGCCATCTGGAAGCCCCAGGCCCTTAAAGGCGATCGCAATCTGCAGGTCCTGGTCGGGTCGATGTATGATTATGGCCAGGGCGTGCAGGAAGATAAAAAAGAAGCCCTGAAATGGTATCTGATGGCCGCACAGCGTGGTTCCGGGCGTGGACAGTTTGCCGCCGCGAACCTGTTGTCCCACGGCGATGCCGGTCCGCGCAATCTGGTCGAAGCCTATAAGTGGCTGACGCTGGCCAATCAGTCGCTGGCCAATCAGGCAGGTCAGGTGACGCCAGTGCAGGCTCTTGAACTGCGCGATCAGATCTCCCGGCAGATGAGCCAAACCGACATCGATAAGGCGCAAAGCCTGGCAAGCAGCTTTAAGGGACAAGGCTGACGAAACACCGGTTGGCGATAGGCCGGATTGGCGGATCTGCTTACAGATTATTGCAGCCAGATGGCCGCGCTGGCACTGGCGCCGGTCTTATCGATCACCGTGATTCGCGTCGCTCCTCGCCCATCCGGTAACCATTCCGTCTGGCGCCGATACGGCAGGGTCGAAACCGGCTGGCCGTTGACCAGCCAGCGCAGCGGCATGGCACCGCCGGTCGCACGCAGCACCAGCGGTTTGGCCTGACCAGCAGCGGCACCGAGGTCAACCGTCGATCCGTCGACCGGAAACTGCAAGCTCAGGCTGTCGCGCTGTGCGGCACTTCCGGATGCCAGCATTGGCTTGCTCTCGAAGCGGCGCAGATTGGGCGGCAACCCCAGCGTATCGCTCAGGATGACGCCCGCCGGAACCGTTGCCGGCAGAGCACTTGGCGAGGCCGGCAGCTGGTCGAAGGCTTCGAACAGGATCGGTGCCGCGGTATCGCGTCCCATGCGGTCCGGCGAGAAAGAACCATCCGGACGCCCGACCCAGACCCCTATTGTATAGCAGGCGTTATAACCAACGGCCCAGGCATCCCGGTATCCATAGGAAGTACCCGTCTTATAGGCGATCTGGCTGGCGCCGCTACGGTTGCTGCCGGCCAGCCGATTGGGTGGCGGCGGCGTGTCGTTCAGGATCTGCGTCAAATAATAGGCGGCCATGGGTGATATCAGCGTTTTGCCCGCCGCCGGCATGTCCTGTGGCCCGCTGCGGAAGACCAGCGGTGCGACGGTGCCTTGATCGGCGAGACCGGCATAGAGCGTCACCAGCTCTTCCAGAGAGATCCCGACACCGCCCAAAGCGATCGGCAGGCCCGGTGCCGAGGCTTGCGGCGGCAATCGCAAGGTCACGCCGGCATCCTGCAAGCGCTGCCTGAAACGCGCCGGCCCAAGACGATCCAGCAAGGCAACGGCCGGCAGATTTCGGGATGTCTGCAAAGCTTCACGCGCCGTCAGATCGCCGCGGAAGAGATTGTCGAAGTTCTGCGGCGCGTAATCGCCGAAACGCGTGGCGACGTCCCGCATAACGCTCTCGGGATGCACCAGCAGATCGTCGAATCCCATCCCATAGATAAAAGGCTTCAACGCCGAACCCGGCGATCGGATCGCCCGCACCATGTCGTTCTGGCCGAAGCGCTGATCGGCGAAGAAATCGCTGGACCCGATATAGGCACGCACGTTGCGTCCGGCATTCTCCACCACCAGGACCGCAATCGACGCGGCGGGCTCCAGCTGACGCTGGTGGCGGGCCACAAGCTGCTGCAGGCGGCGTTGGAGATCGCCGTCCAAGGTTGTCGCGATGATGCCGGCATCCGGCGTTTCTTGCAGCAGCCGCTGTGCGAGATGCGGCGCGTCGATCAAAGCCGGCTGTCGCCGCGAAGGCACCGCCTCGGCCAGCGCCGCCGCCACGGCGGCACCATCGATCATCCCTACCGACTGCAAGCGGTTCAGAACCTTGTCCCGGCCGGCGCGCGCCGCGGCCGGATAGCGATCAGGCCGCAACCTTTCGGGCGATTGCGGCAACGCCACCAATAGTGCCGCTTCGGCATCGGTAAGATGCGTCGGCTCCTTGCCGAAATAGGCAAGGCTGGCCGCGCGAATGCCTTCCAGATTACCGCCATAGGGCGCCAAGGTCATGTAGATGCCGAGGATCCGGTCGCTGTCGAAATGCCACTGTAACTGCAGCGCCCGTGCCATCTCGATCAGCTTGGCGCCGGCGGTACGCGGCCGCGGCTCCAGCAGGCGAACGGTCTGCATGGTCAAGGTCGAGGCCCCCGAGACCACATGCCCGGCCCTGATGGCCTGCCCCACCGCCCGCAACACCGCCAGCGGATCGACACCCGGATGATGGCCGAAGCGCTGATCTTCATAAGCGATGAGGAAACGGCGGAACTTGCCGTCGATTTTCGACGGACCGATGGGATAGCGCCAGGCACCATCCGGCGCCGTAAAGGCGCGCAGGACCGTGCCGTCCTCCGCCTCGACCAAGGTCGATTGCTGCGACAGACGCGACAGATTTGGCGGATAGATTTGATCAAGCGTCAATGCTGCAAGAACGGCAAAGCCGATCAAGGCCAGAACGCTCCATCCCAGTTTACGCCAAATGTTCAAACCGTCCCTCGCCTATCGGTCACGGAACTCAAGGAGCCGTAATGACCATCTTGCCGGTATCTCCCTGGGCTCGGAATTCCGGCTTGTACATGTCCTCGATCGTCACGGCAGGCACTTTGTACTTGCCGGGCGTTACCACCCGGGCGAGATAAGCCAAGGTGAAATCGCGCGGACTGTCGCCTGCGCGGTCGGCATCTGCCGTATCGAAGGCCGCCACGAATCGATCGTCGCGATATTCCTGGTATTCCGGTGTGCTCAGCGCCGGCAGCCAGTCATAATCCGAGGTCTGACGCCGGTCGGATAGACGGGCATTCTCGATCTCCAGACCGGCCGGCAGCAGATCGACGATCATCGACTGGTGATTGGCGTTATCCGTCACCTGCCCCTTGATCACCACGACCAGCAGATCGTTCTGTTTCAACTGATCCAATGCCGCCGGCGTGCCGTCGGGCAGATAGTATCCGCGCTCGATGGCATAGCCATTGCTGCTGGCCGGCTGGTCCGCCAGCGGGATGCCGATCGAGGTCGCGCGTGCATAGATCACCCCCTGCCCGGCATTGGCCGCACCGAAGCCCTTTTGCAAGTTGGCCATATCCAGCGCGCGGGCATAGGGCCGGTCCTGCTGCACAGCGCCGGCATCATCCACTTTCAAGCTAAGCTCCGGCGACTTGCCGCTGGTATCGCTGGCCGCCAGCAAAAGCCAGGCTTGTTCCTGGGTGCTCAGATAGCGGCGACCGTTTTGCACCGAAGCCAATTTGTCCAGCAAGACGGCTGGCCGCTGATCTGCCGGCACCAGATCGGCCATGCCGCTTTCCGTCAGCAAGGCGATGACAGAGGCGAGATCGCGCAAGGACGAGCCGTAATCCCACCACACGTCATCACGCTTGCCGATATTTGCCAGCGCCAGCTTGAATCCTTCCAGCGCCCGCGCCTGGTCGCCGCTCATGGCCATGGCTGCCGCCAACTGTGCCATGGGCAGCGCCGGTGCGCCGGTCTTATAGGTATCGAAAATATAGCGCAGGTCGCTGAGATTGGCCTGCTTCGCCACCGTCAACACATAGAGCGCATAAGTCTTTGCCGGCAGGCTGACCGTATAACGTTGCCAGGCATCACCGAGATCCTGCCGCACCGCCTGTTGCAGGCCGCGAAGGCCGCTGTCATAGGCGCTATCCGGCACCTTGAAACCCTTGGCACGGGCGCGGGTCAGGAAATCCATGGCATAGGCCGAGAGCCAGGGCTCAGCCGGCCCGCTGCTGCTCCAGAGCGAAAACTGGCCGTCGAAACGCTGATGGTCGATGATCCGGGCGATCGCGCGCTGCACCTGATCCGCATCGATCTTCTGGTATCGGTTATCGAGACCCCAGGCCGTGGCGACCTCACTGGAAAAGAGCAGCGGGAAAGCGATGCTGGTGGTCTGCTCGAGGCAGCCATAGGGATAGTGCTCCAGCGAATCCAGCACGGATTGCACATCGAGATTGGGAACCGTGCTGAACGATGCCCGAATGAGACCGGTCCCCGGCAGGAAGGTATCCAGCGCCGTCGGCGCAACATCCAGCCGCTCGCCCGGTTTCAAGGAAGCGATCCGGCTGGTCGTTATGGGCAGTTGCGACGGACGTACTGGCACGGAGATATGCCGCTCCAGTTGATAGCCGTTCGGTCCTTTGACGGTGATCGTGATCTCGCCGCTGCCTACCCGATTGCCCAGCATGGCAATGCGCCGCGAGATCGTCTCACCATGTTTCAGTTCGGCGGTAAAGCCGGCATCGGCGGCGAGCTGGATATCGTCCTTTGCCTGCAGGGCAATCTCATATTGGCCCTCGACGCCGTCGAGATTTTGCAACGACAAGGACAGCGCACTCTGATCTCCCGGCGCCAGGAATCGCGGCGTCGATATTTCCGCGATCACCGGGTCGCGGACCACGAGTCCGGCTTCCGCCGAGCCGACATTGCGCGCGTCATAGGCCACCGCCATCAGGCGCAAACGGCCATTGTAATCGGGAATATCGAAACCGATCGTCGCCTTGCCATCCTTGCCGACCTGAACAAGGCCGGAGAACAGCGCCACCAGCTTGATTACCGGCGGCGCGCCACGTTGCTTCAGATCGCCATCACCGCCCTCGCGGATCTGGCCGCGCCGGCCGAGCTTGCCATCGATCAGCTGCCCATAGAGATCGCGCACCTCCATGCCCAGACGCCGCTTGCCGAGATAGAAGCCAAGCGGGTCTGGCGTGGCGAAATCGGTCAGCTGCAGGATGCCTTCATCGACCGCTGCGACGCTCAACATCGCAACGTCACCCGACATATTGGCAAGGGTCACCGGCAGTTCGATATGCTGGCGCGGCAGAATCTTGTCGGGCACCGTCATCGATATTTGCAACTGGCGTGGTTTCGGGTCGATGCCGAGCCAAGTAACACCGATCGCCCTCCCCGGTCCATGCTCCGCCGCCTCGCCCGGACGGAAAACGCTGGCCAGCACATAAGCGCCGGCGCCCCAATCGCCGTCGATCGGAATGCGCAGGGTCTTGCCCTCATGCGGCACGGAGACGATGCGGCTGTCAATTAGTTTGTCCGTGGCGACCGTCACCAGCACTTCGCCGTCGAAAGGCGGCCTGATCATGATCTCCGCGCTATCGCCCGGCTGGTAGAGTGGCTTGTCGGTTGTCAGGGTCAGCTTGTCCGGCGTGTCGGCCGTGCCGGGCTTCGCCCCCCAGCCGGCATGAAAGCGCACCGAAGCCGCGCTGCCGCTGGCCGGGTCATAGACCTCCAAACGATAATTGCCCCAATCGACGCCCTCGCGGATCGCACCGGGCGAGGCCGCGGCGACATCGACGGCACCGGTCCTGACGGCGCCGTCACGCACCGCAACGGTGTAATCCCAACTGCCGCTGCTATAAAACCAGTTGTAATCCCAATCTTCCTTGACCAATCGGTATTGCAGCTTCGGCTGGGCGATACGCTGCCCCGATTTATCCAGCGCAATCACCTCGAATGCCGCTTCGCTGTTATCGGGAACCTCGTTATCGGCGAAGTTCGGTTTGATGCCGAGGGTAACGCCGTCGTGCCGGATCGGCAGGGGCACGCTCTTGATCACCGGACGGCCACCGAACTCATAGACTTCGACACGAAGGGTCGCGGCGAGCGGCGATTGCACATCGGGCAGATCGTCCAGACGGACCGGCAGAACCACCTTGCCCTCGGCATCCGTTTGCTGATCGGCCAAGGCGACACGCTTGGCATCGACGTCTTCATCCGCCAGGCCGAATTGATAGTCGGCATAGGTTGGGAAAGGCTTCGGGTCGCGCGCCAGGACGATATCGGCCTTGGTCACCAGACCGGCGGCCGGCGCGCCATAGAGGAATTTCGCGGCAACATCGACCTTGCTGTCCTGCCCGGCTTCCAGGAAATCGCGCTCTGCCTTGGCCGCGACTTCGATCCGTGCCGGGACAACGTCCTCGACCAGGAAGCTGGTGGTGGCGATCGGCTTGCCCTTGGGATCGATATAGGCTTCGACACTCCAGGAGCCGGTCAGCGCACTGTCGGCGATGGCGATATCCTGCTGGAAGCCGCCGGCACTGTCCTTGCGGTTGTCATAGCGTGCCGCTTCGGCGCCGTCGGGTCGCAGCACGCGCAAGGAAATCGGCAGGCCGGTGATCGCCTTCGCTGCGCTGTCGCGTAACAGGGCAACGAGATGCACCGTCTCACCTGGTCGATAAACGCCGCGATCGGTATAGAAGAAAAGATCCGTTTGGCCCGGCACAGTGCGACCGCTGACGCCGCGATCGCTGAGGTCATAAGCCGCGCGCGTCAGATCCAGGAAACTGAAATCGCCGTTTTTGGGCCGCAGCGCCATGACGGCGGTTGCCGTGCGACCGCCATCGCCGCGCAACAGGCCGGGATCGAAATGGGCAAAGCCACTGCGATCCGTCTGTGCCGTCGCCAGAATTTCATTGTTGCGGGCCAGCAGGCGTACTTCCACCCGGTCCAACGGTGTCGCCATCGCCAGGGAGCGCACGAAAACCGACAGGCCGTCATTGCCGGACATCGTGGTCAGACCGAGATCCGAAACCACCAGCCACTGGGTCGCATAGGCATCCCAATAAGATTGGTCGTTGGGATTGCCCTCATCATCGTTGTCGGCTTCACCCTGGCGCATCGGGCGGGCCATCAGTATATAGATGCCGGGCTGCGGCTTGGTGATGAGATCGCCGATCGGAATCGAGGTCGCCTGCCGGACATTCTTGTCGGCGGTGATGTCCATGGAGCCGTGCCACAACTCCTCGCCGCTCTCTTCCGCGATGCGGCGACCGTCATAATCATAGAGATTGCTGAGGAAGCGGCGATCGTTCAATTGCTGGATCAGATTGCGGTCATTGACCCGCAACAGCTTCAGCTTGACGCGATCGACATTGACCGTGAAGAGCGGCACGCCGGTCGAGCCCACGCGCGGCAAGACATAGGCCTGGTTGCGAAAACCCACGGAAGGATCCCGGTCGCCGGTAGCAATGTCCATGCGTTCGCTCTCTGCCAGTTCGCCACTGAGCGCCGCCGGCAGCCCCTTCAGAACGGTCAGCTGATAGCTCTGACTGTAATCGAGACCATCGATACACAGCGTATCGCCCTGGGCCTGGAATGAGAGAGGAATTTCCGGTGAAATGCGAATATAATCCTCATATCGCAGTTGCGAGCTGCTGCGCAAATTGCGATCGAATTCGATGCAGGCACGGGCGTGATCCCCTGCCGCGGAGGCTTTGTTATCGAGCATGTGGAAGGCGAGTCGGTCGCTCAGGCGCCGCAACCCGGTACCTGCCGCCGGATCGGCAATCATACCGGCCGCTTTTTCATAGGCGGTTAACGCCTCCGCGAGCTTGCCCGCTTTCTCGAGATTTTGCCCAACACGCAGAAGCTGTGCCCCGCGCTGCTGGTCGGTAACCCCTTGTTGATAGCCGTTATACGCCGCATAAGCGGCCTCCAGCGGCTTGTCGAGCTTTTCCTCGGCCAGACCAAGGCCGTCCCAGACTTCATAGCGATATTCGCCGGCGCGAATCAGCCGGTAGGCCGTTTGTTCGACCGCTTGCCAGTCGCCTTGTTGTTCTGCCCCGGATAGATTGGTCAATAATGTGCCGGGATCGGTTTCCCCTTCCGGCAATGTCATACCGGCGATACGGTCCCGGAACTCGTTCGCAGCGCCCTCGAAAGCTGAAAGATCGGCTGCTTGTGCCACGACCGAGGGAAGAAGATACACGCATAAAACAACAAAGAGACGCTTCAGCGAGTTCATAACTGGTCCATCGGAAACGAGAGAAACAACTGCATAGCCCCTGGCATTCACAGGAATGATCGGGCAGTATAATAAGACATTAAGAGGTTGATGAACGCTGCCATGAAATTTCGGCAAAGTTGTGGCGCTTATCACAGGCATGTCGGGGCTTAGCGGAAAAGACTGGACCGAGTTCGCTCCGGTCCGATTTATTTAAGCCAATTGCAGCTCTTAACTTTCGTATTTTTGGGGTCTGAATTGAGTTCTGTTGATGAGCGATGACAGGAGAGTCATAGCACGAACGGAAACGGCGACTGCCTTTCGGGACATGCCCCGCCTCTGGCTCCTTTTAGGGAATCGGCATGGCGATAACGCGCAAGTATTGGCGCTCGGCGAATCTCTGCGTGAGAGTTTTGGCTGGCGTGGTGAAATCAAGCAGCTTAGTTACGACCCGGACTGTACCATCCCTTTTCGCGAACGCGGCGCTTCTCTGATCGGCCTTGATCAAAGTGACGGCATGCCCCTCGTCGCTCCCTGGCCGGACATCATCATCGCGATCGGCAAATCGGCAGCATCGGTCGTACGCTGGATCGACCTGCAGGCAGGTGGCAATGCCATTTGCATTCTTCTTGGTCGCCCACGGACTGCATATCATCACTTCGATCTGTTGGTGACGACGCCGCAATTCAGCATGCCGCCGGGCGACAATGTGATCCGCCTCACCATGCCGATCACCCTGCAGGATGAAACGAAGCTGGCCGCAGAGGCTGCGTATTGGCAGCAGCGCCTGAGTCATTTGCCGCGTCCATGGACCGCCGTCCTGATCGGCGGCGATACGGCACAGCTAAGTTTCGACGCGGCAAGTGCGAAGCAGCTGAACGACCGGCTCGTCCAGTATCAGAAACAGCATGGCGGTTCCTTGTTGATATCGACCAGTCCGCGTACGCCCAAGGATGTGGGCGATCTGTTGGAACGCGAGATGCCGCAGCCGCATTATTTCTTCCGCTGGAAGAAGGATGCCGACAATCCATATCACGCATTCATCGCCTTGGCCGATAATTTTATCGTCACCAATGACAGCGTCACCATGATCGCCGAGGCAGCGGATCGGGTGAGGCCGATCTTCTTATATCCACTGCCACGTCGCGAACTTGAACCCGGCGGTCCCTGGAACGAACTCAACCGACACTTACGCCGGCGCCGCGAACGGCGCAAGAATGCGGGGCTGCGCCGTGATCTCATCGACCGCCTGTTCGATCTGATGACGGAAAGCGGCCATCTTCGACCGCGCAATAATATCGAGTCGTTCGAGGCAACGCTTTACAGTCAGGGCGTCGCTCGGCCCTTGGGTGAAAGCGGGCAACGGCCCTGGGCAGCGGACAGCGTCACCAAAATCGAGCGCAACGTCGTCACGGAACGCATTTACGATTTATGGAAACGCAAGTTGTCGGCAAAGGGTGCGATCAAAACGGCTGAGTAACGGCCAAGTGGTCCAAGCTCCGACCGCATGGACCATGTCACACCGTTGCGCTAATAGCGTTCCTCATTCATCGCATCCCGCACTTCCGATGCATACAGAATCTGCTGCCATTTGTTCAGTTGGCGGGGGCGAAAGACTTCAATCGGCAATTCGGCGATGAAATTGATGTAGCGGCGCGGAATTGTCGTCACGCCACGCGGGCTGACGCCATGCACCGCCTTCTGCGAATTTACGAAACACAGATAGGTGTTTGCCGAATACGGTACCGTCTCGACCACACGGATGTCGCAGCCCATGGCGCGATGCTTGACGAAGCGCGGCTGCCTCTTCCAGGCATAAATATCCAAATCGCCGCCGCTGACTTTGTCGCCTGGATCGCGAAAATAGAACAGGCCGCTGAAAATCTTGTCGCAGAGATCGACATGGGGCGTCTTCACGCTGCTTGCATGCGTAACTAGTGTGTTCATCACGAACTGGCAATCGAGGCGAATCTCCGCTTCGCCGCTGAAACCGCGTGGGATCACGCGCCAATCCTCGAAGCGCCGGCCCATCCGCATTTCCAGTCCGGGAAACTCGGCACGGAAATATGCACCGAACAGGTTTACGACATTGTGCCAGTAGTCAGCCGACGTATGAAGTTCGAAGAATTCGCGCCAAAGTGCAGAGATACGTCTGTCCCCGAGCACCTGTTTGGCACTCATGCGCACAGCCTCGTTATTCCCGTAATCGGTCCTGCCATTCAATATGATGGCCAGGGTCGGGAATTCGGCACTCAAGGTTTCGTAAATGTTCGTCGGCAGGACAGCTTGCGCGACCAAATGAGGATAGGGCAAAGAAGAAATCTGCCCCGACGTGACGCTCTCTAGCAGATGTGGCGCCTTCGCCACCGTTGCTGCCGCCGCTACCATACGTCTCTCCGCTCGCGCGCAGCCCGGTACTTATAGTTGTACCGCGCCGCTCTGCCTGCATCAACGATATCAGTATCAAATTCATGCTGACAGAGCGCTGTCCCGACGTCGGCTGCTCTGATTATGCGGCCTTACGATGGCAGAGCTGCAAAGCGTCGTGACGCACGTGATTGGTGGCCATTTCGTGATGGATCATGGCCTCGGTGACAATTCCCTGGTCCAAGCATTCGGACAGCAATGTGAAGAATAACTGCTCCTGCTTTGGATCCGGATGCCGCTGATAAACACCAGGTCGGCCCAGACTCAGCCAGTTCTTGACAGACTTGACCAGGGATTTTGGAAAGCTCTTCGGTTTCGTCTTGACCCGGACGGTGAAATCGATGGGCAACCCCGTCTTCCAGGGCTGCGTACGCCGATAGGTATTGTGCAGGATCTTCGTCTGCGGCGTCAGACGATCGAAATCGTTCCATTCGTTTTCCAGGTGACCGACCGTTTCATCCGGCTCATATTCCAGCTTGATCCATTTCATATAATCCTTCTTGAACTCGAAGAGCTCATTGAAGGTCTTCTCTGCGTCCCAGTGGCGCAGTTTCGCGTTGTCGAGCAGCATAACGGAAGATGCACGATAGCCGGGCAGATCCTTGAAGCCCGGCCGGATGCGGCACATGAGCGCCTTACCCTGCATATCGCGCGTGAACAAGTCCCATACATCGCCGACAGCAAAGCAGTCGGGATCGATGACGATCGACCTGCCTTCGTAATTCATCAGCTTAGGCGGGGTAAAGCGCAACGGCGTGAAGGACTGAAGGTCGTCATGTTTCCAGACGCGATGTTCGACGCCACGCAGGAATTTCTGGCCGATCTTTTCTTCCAGCCAGGGGAAATCCTTGTAATGCATGATTTCGACCTCGAAACGGTCGGCATGCTTGCTGTTCCGTTTCAGGGCATAGGCGGCGACCACAGCTCCGAGATATTGCTCATCGTTGGTCTGAATGAAGACCTTATACTGCACGAAACGGCTCCCTTCTCCGCATGGCCACCTCGCTTCCGCATCCTGCGACCAGCCTTGCTGAAACAATATCCCACCCCTTACCGGCCCGGTTTTGATCGGCCGGATGGGATCTGGCGAGTGTTATTTCATCACTGTATTAACACCGCCAATAATAATTGCTGTCCCCAGAAGGCGCAACTAACTACCTGACAACGTGCGGTTTTGCCGCAAATTCTGAAGGAATGCCCTATGATATGATGCTCAACACCAGCTGGCCGGGCTCCAATTGACAATTGAACCGGCAATGATATCAAGGCTGTAAATTGGAAGCTCTGACCGTCCCGACCTCGGATTCGGTGGTTGGGCATGGTCCCCGCAGGATCTCAAGGTCCGACGGCGGCGAAATCGACAGAAGGCATATGCAACCAACCAACACGCCCAGCGAATCCTCACTTGGCAATGCGTTCCGGGTGTTGCGCAAGCACGGTCTATGGCGGCAAGTACCGATTGTCGGCGGTTTGTTGCTGACCGGTGTTCTGGACGGCATCAGCCTGACCACCCTGCTGCCGATCATCAGCATGATCACGGATAACGGCGGCGGTAAGAGCGGCCCGTTGCAGACCTATATTCAACGGATCTTCGAGCAGCTGCACCTGCCGCTCAATCTTGGCTTCCTCTGCGTCTTCGTGGTTGCGTGTCTTGGTGTGAAGGCTGTCATCACGCTGCAGATCAATAAATATGTCGGGAATGTCGTCTCGGAAATCTGCAGCGAGTTGCGCCAGACCCTGGTTGCCCGATTGCTGGATGCCCGCTGGTCATATTTTACCATCAATCCGGTCGGACGCTTCGTCGCCGCTATTTTGCCGGAAGCAAATTGGGCCGGCTACGCCTATCGGTCGGCCCTGAATGTCCTCATGCAGGTCATCCGCGCATTGATCCTGACGGGCGTTGCCTTGATTTTCGGTTGGCGGACCGCCTTGGTTGCCGTCACTCTTGGCTTGCTGATGGGACTTGCCTTGCGGTCCCTGACGATCATCTCCCGCGCCGCAGCGAAAAAACTGCGCTACGCCCTGCAAAACCTGGTCAGCGATCTCACCGATCTGATCATCGGCTACAAGCCGTTGAAGGCCATGGGCCGTGAAGGAATGCTGATCACCAGCCTGCGGCGGGAAACGCAGACGATCCGGGGCGCGATGTATGATCTCGTCGTCATGCAGCAGTTATCCGCCGCCCTGCCCGATTTCCTCATCGCCTGCACGCTTGCGATCGGCATCTACATCGTCAATCTCTTCTTTGGAATAGCATTGGAGCCGCTGCTGGCCTTTGGCATCGCCACATATGGATTGATGACCAGCGTTGCCAGGGTGCAGAAATCGATGCAGGAACTCGCCCAGTCGGACAATATGTATTGGGCGGTTCAGAGCACCATTGCCGAGGTTTCGCAAGCCGCCGAACCGCATACCGGCACGCTCGAGCCCAGCCTTGTCGATGGGTGCCGCCTTGAGAACGTATCCTTTTCCTACGGCCGGGGTCCGGTACTGGATAATGTCTCGATCGAGATTCCTGCTGGTCGTATCACGACGCTGATCGGCGAATCCGGTTCGGGCAAGACGACTGTCGCGGATCTGCTGCTGGGCTTGTTCCTGCCGGATACCGGCCGCATTCTCGTCGATGGCGTCAACTTGAACGAGATCGATATCCCGAAGTGGCGCTCGATGATCGGCTATGTGCCGCAGGAAGTGTTGATGTTCAACGACACGATCCGGGCAAATATCGATCTCGGCGACCCCGCTCTGACCGAAGTGGATGTCATCGAGGCCCTGAAGACAGCCGGCGTCCATGATTTCATCATGAGCCTGCCGGACGGCCTGCAGACCATCGTTGGCGAACGCGGCATGATGATTTCGGGCGGTCAGCGTCAGCGCATCGCGCTGGCCCGGGCGCTGGTCCATAAGCCGCAATTGCTCATTCTGGACGAGGCGACCAGCGCCCTCGATCCGGTAACCGAAGCCGAAATCTGTGCGGCCGTCCAGCGTCAGGCAGGACTCATCACGATCCTGGCGATCACGCATCAGCCCTCTTGGGTGCAAGCCGCTGACCGGGTTTACATGATCGAAAAAGGTCGCGCGGTCTTGCAGGAGATCGAGCGCGACGAGAACGTGTTGCTGCTGGATCGTTTCAGGAAGAATGCCGCTCGGCCAGGCTGACCGACCCACCCTGCATTTCATAAATACGATCCGCCGCGTCGATCCAGAGCGGCTGGTGGGTGATCGCCAGAATGGTTCGTTGTCCCGCCAGGCTGCGAACGCTTTCGCAGATCTCGATCGCTGTCTCGTGATCCAAGGCACTGGTCGCCTCGTCCAGGATCAGCAGGCTTGGATCATTGATCAAAGCGCGGGCGATCGAGAGCCGTTGACGCTGGCCGCCGGATAACAGGTTGCCGCGCACGCCGACGATCTCATCCAGGCCGGCCGGCAGCTTGGACACGAATTGCCAGGCGCCCGCCAGCTTGAGCGCAACCTCGATCTGCGGCCGATCGATGCTCGCATCACCAAGCGTGATGTTGTTGGCGACCGTATCGTTGAAGAGGATGTTGTCCTGGGGGATGTAGCCGATCCGGGCGCGCCATTGCGGCAAATCGGCTTCCTGCAACGCCACACCATCAATCATGATCCGGCCTTCGCCGGGCTGATGCAGGCCGACCAGAAGATCGGCAATGGTGGTCTTGCCTGAACCGGAAGGCCCGATCACCGTCGTCACTTCACCGGCACGGATCTCCATATTGATATGCTGCATGACGTCACGGCTGGGATAGGCAAAGCCGACATCCTGGAAACTGGCTTCATGTCTCAGGGTGATCGGCTTGCCGGTATGCAGCTGTTCGACCTCCCGTTCGGTTTCCCGGATCAGGGCGACTGAATTCCAGAAAGCCGAGGTATCGATCAGCACGCCCTGCATGCCGGCACGAATGTCGCTGATCTGGGCCGCGATACGGCGCAACAGCCACATGGTGGCGATCAATGCTTCGAAACGCAGATTGAAATAATTATAGCCGAAATAGATGCCACCGACGAGAAACGCGGCCAGCAAGGGTTCTTGTAGGGCAACGATGGCCGCATTGCTGTAATTTTCGCGCTTCAGCGCCTTGCTCAGCTTCGAAATATCGTTATCGAAGACGGCGGCGACATGACCGTGCCGGTTCATCGCCTTCAACGCCTTGATGTTCGTCAGGACCTCGGTCACGGAGCCCGCCAGACGCTGATTGTATTTCGTCTTGCCCCTGCCGGCACGCTTGGCCATCCGCATATACCGCGAGACGGCCAGCCAAAGAATCGCACAGACGGCAACGGCGGCGACGGAGAACTGCCAGGAGATGAAAAAGGCGCCAATGAAGTAGGCCAGAATCTCGGCGAGCTTGGCCAGAACCAGCCCGCTCTGCTTGAAGGCCGTGCTGGCACGATCGGCATCGGTGCTGACGGCCGTGGTGAAGCGTCCCGTCGGCTGCGAGGTGAAGAATCCCCAGCGTGCCCTCATGATCGCATCGATCAGCCGAAGCCTCAGTTGAGTAGCGAGGCTGGCGACTGCACGTCCGACGAACACCATGCCGGTCATCGTGAGCATGAATTTCACGAACATCATCACGATCATGAAACCGAGCAGGGTTCCCAGCAAAATCGGCAGATGCAAAAAAGTGAGGATATCCGTGACGATCCTGGCAACCAGCTTGTTGGACGTCTGCTCGCTGTTGGAGGCCAGGGAGATGATCGGCCAGAGTGTGGCGATGCTGAGCGTTTCCGCCAGGCTGCCCAGAAGCAATGCGCCCAGCACAATGATCTGCCGGTGGTAGCCGGTATGGAAAAAGATACGAAAGATATTGCGCATATGGATCAGCTAGCTATTCGGTTGGTCGAAGCGCGAACCGCGCGGTCGAGCGTTCGGCAATCGCCACGTTCGGCACGTAACATGAAGGCATCAGACTTCCGCACTGGGGATCAATATCCCCAAAGATGCTGCAACCCAACAGCGCCCTGCGGCGACAGCCCCAGCACCTGGGCCGTCACATCGGCATCCGCCGATGTCACCTGAAGGGCACCGATGCCGCTTTCGCCGAGATGCGCCTGCAGTCCCGGCAACACATCATCCAACCACACAACTTCGGCGCCGAAAGGCGGCAGGGTTACCTGATGGCTGAGCCGGTAGCCTTCATTATTCAAGGCGCTGATTTCGCAGCGTGCCGCCATGGCATAGTTCAGATTGCCGCTGGCATTGGCGATCATGACACCTGTCTGATAGCCGCCCCGGCAGCGCACACGACCGATCACATTGCTGCGGCCGATGACGCCGATCGAGGGATGCAGCCAGTGCGACATGGTCGGGATGATCGTACCCAGATTGCGCCAGGAGGATTGAAACTCCGTCGCATCCTGATCACCGGTCTCCAGATGACGAACGACGAGATCGGCCGTCGTTATCAGACGCTGAGGCGCCAAGTCGATTTTGAGATAGTCCGGCGCGACGAGTGCCATCGATGCCGATTTGCGCGCCGCTTCAGGCGCCTGCTCCAGGATGTCTTCGATGAAGGCCGGGCCGATGAAATCCTTATGGTAGCTGAGGTCCCCGAGGAATTTTCCACCCCGGTCGTAGAACCGCAGCAGATAATCGTCGAAAGGCGGATTGGAGGCGTCGAAATTGAAGCCGAAGGTCAGTTGCCTCGCACCGCGCAGAATAGGCAGGCAGCAAGGCTGAATCATGAAGCCGGCTTTGATCGTCTTTTCGATCAGTTGGCGTTCTTCCGGCCGGAAGGCGACGTCGCTGCGATTATCGACCCCGACCTTGGCCAAATGATTTCCGGCCAAGCTGGCGATCTTTCCAGGCTTGGTCGAGAACCCTTCCTCCAGCGCATACCAGAAAGACGTGCCATAGCCGTGATAGGAAGCCGCGAAATAACGCCGATCCTCGCTGGCCCGATCCAGATGCGGGAAATGCACTTCCTCGACCGGCCGGGCGCGATCTCGCTTTTGCCGGATTTTCTCGTCATCGGCGCCGATGACGATATCGTCTTCGCTTCCCATATCGAGATCGTAATTCGGCACTGTCATCACCACATGACCGCGTCGGATGACGCCGTCGATCAGGCGGAATTGCTGCGACCTGTTCGGGCTTTTGAAAAACTGATGGGAGCCGTGAACGATGGTGAATGAATCCTTCCAGAACACATCGGCGCAAGGTCTGAAGCGATAATGGCGCCCACGCGTCAGGGAGGGATGGGTGATCCAGATCTTCAGGCAGACGGCGCCGCGGCGCGCTGGCGCCAGATGGTTCAGATTGAGGTTGACCGATTCACTCGGCCCCAGGACGAGATAACTCCGCCTGACCTCGCCTTCGGCAATGAACTCGAACCGGAATTGCAGCGGATCCTTGACGCCGAAGAATTCTTCGAAATGGTTGAAGATAAGGGCATCGACATCATCGATCTCTGCGGGCACCGCCAATGTGCCGCCGCAAAACTCCCAATTCTCCGCCACCCAATGGACGGGCTTCTCGGGCGAAAGGCGATGCATTTCTCGCAAGACCAGACGAAATTTGGTCGCCACATCTCCGCCCCCGACGACGACAGCGTCGCGATCGGCCAAAACTTCAGGCCCGAGCGAGCGAGCGCCCCTGGGTTGGTCATTGATGAAGTCATTCGACAGCCACAGGCAATCGACCCCAGAAGCTTGCGCCGCAAATTCCTGAAAAAAAGCGAAATCACCATAAATGGCGACCTTACCGGCACGATCCGCCTGCAGAAAGCGCAGCACATCGCCTATCGACTGGCTGGTACGCGTCTTTTCGCTGGCGCCAGTGCCGGTAGATCCGCCTTTATACCGGGCGCGCTTCTTCGTAAGCCCCGTAAGCCAATCAAAACTGATCAGGGAGGCGAGATTGTGCCCACTCGCCCTCTTCGCGCCGCCAACCTCGACATCCGCCGTCTTCATACTCATTGCTCAGATTATCTACGATAAAGGGGCAGGTGTTTTCAAACTGCCGTCAAAACTTGCTGATTCGTCAGCTTTTTGCTAATGGACCGGCAAATCCTAGGGGCACGCCATCCCCTTCGCAATCAATCTTTTATGCGACCCAGGGTCATATGACACAAAACGTTACCCAGACAACGAGCCCAGGGCTGCCTTACCGCGCTGCCGACTTTGAGACGTTATGGCAGGCGCTCGACTACGCCGCACAAGGTGACGCCGGCTACAATTTTTTTAGCGCAAAAGGCGATCTTCAATCAATTTTAACCTACCGTGAGTTGCGGGAGCGTGCGCGGGATTTTGCCCAGCGCCTGGTAGCGTTGGGCCTCGACCGCGGTGAGCGCGTCATCCTGGTTGCCGATACCGATCCGGATTTCATGATCGCCTTCATGGGCTGCCAATATGCCGGAGTCCTGCCCGTGCCGGTGGCTATTCCCACCAGCCTGGGCGGCAAGGAAGCCTATATCGCCCATCTGCGCCACCAGATCGAAGGCTGCGGCGCGATGGCTGCCCTGGCCCCGGAAACCCTGAACGGGCTGCTGCAGGAGGCCGTGGCCGGGCTGTCCTTGAAATTGGCCGGCACGCCGGCGGATTTCTGGAACATCCCGCCGAGCCACGCCGATCTGCGGCCCGGCGAGCCGGGCAGCCTCAGCTATCTGCAATATTCTTCCGGAAGTACGCGTTTCCCCAAGGGGATCGAAATTACCCAGCGGGTTTTCATGGCCAATGCCCGGGCCATCGCCATCGATGGTCTGCGAGTCGTGGTCGGCGACCGGGCGACATCCTGGTTGCCGCTCTACCACGATATGGGCCTGGTTGGTTTCATGCTCTGCCCGCTGACCACGCAGATGTCGGTCGACTATATTGCGACGCGCGATTTTGCCCGCCGCTCCCTGACCTGGCTGCAGCTGATTTCAACCTATCGCGGCACCCTCTCCTATTCGCCAAGCTTCGGCTACGATCTTTGCGTCAAGCGGATGCGCGACGATTCACCGAAATTCGATCTGAGTTCCTGGCGGGCGGCTGGAATCGGCGGCGATATGGTGCAGCATGAGACCCTGCAGCGTTTCGTCGGCGCCTTTGCGCCGCATGGGTTTCGAGAAACCGCCTTCGTTCCCAGCTATGGCATGGCCGAAACAACCTTGGCGATGAGCTTCGCGCCGCTCGATGAAGTCTATCGGGTGGACTATATCGACCGCGAAGCGCTGGCCCAGTCGAATCGCGCCGTGCCGGCCGAACCCGGTCCCAAGTCGCGCGGTTTCGTCGCCTGCGGCCGGGCGCTGATCGGCCATCAATTCGAAATTCGCGATCCGGTGGGCGGCATTTGTGCCGAACGACAGGTCGGCCGCATCTTTTTCCGCGGTCCCAGCGTCACGACAGGTTATTTCGGCCAGCCGGAGCTGACGCGCGAGGCTTTGTCTCAAGATGGCTGGCTGGATACGGGGGATCTTGGCTATCTGCTGGACGATCAGATCATCATTACCGGGCGGGCCAAGGACCTGATCATCATTGCCGGCCGCAATATCTGGCCGCAGGATCTGGAATGGGCTGCCGAGGAGCTGCCGGAGCTACGCCGCGGCGATGTCGCGGCCTTTTCCGTCGAGAATGGCGAAAGCGAAGCGGTGATCCTGCTGGTGCAGTGCCGCCTCACCGATGCCGATGCCCGCGATAAACTGGCCAAGGATATCGCCGCCTTGCTGCAGAAATCATCCGGTGTCGAGGCTCATATCGTTCTGGTTCCACCGCATGGCTTGCCGCAGACCTCGTCCGGGAAATTAAGCCGGGCCAAAGCCAAGGCCAATTATCTGAACGGTGTCTACGACGCCGATTCCCAGACGCAAGCCTGATCATGACGCGCAAGGTCGTCGCGGTCACCGGGGCGACCGGCTTTATCGGCCAGACGCTCATCCGATCACTGGCGGCAGCCGGGTTGCGCCCCAGATTGCTGATCCGGCGATATCCATCCGGCGTGCTGCCATCCCATGATCCGGTCGAGGTCGTTTTGGGGGATCTCGACGATATGGCAAGCTTGCGGAAGCTTTTGGCCCCCGCCGATGCCGTGATCCACCTGGCGGGCCTGATCAAGGCACCGGACGCGGCGACCTTCTTCGCCGCCAATGCCGGCGGAACGGAACACCTTCTGATGGCCGCACGGGAGGTCAATCCGCGGGCGGCTTTCCTGCAAATATCCTCGCTCGCGGCGCGAGAACCCGCCCTCTCACCTTACGCTGCCAGTAAACGGGCCGGCGAAGACCGCGTCGCTGCCCTGGCCGGGGACCGGCCCTGGGCAATCCTGCGCCCGCCCGCGGTTTACGGTCCCGGCGATCCGGCGACTCTTCCCCTTTTTCGGGCCGCCTCGCTTGGATGTGTTCCCTATCCCGCCGCCCCGGGCACCCGCGTTTCCCTCATCCATGTCGCCGATTTATCCGCCGCGATCACCCAACTGGTCCAGGCGCTCATGATAGGCCAGGCTGTAACGCCTCGGCCTATCGAAATCGATGACGGCCATGCTGGCGGCTATGATTGGGATCAAATCGTGGCAACCCTGTCGACCGTCACCGGGCGGCATGTCCGTGCCATCAGGTTGCCACGCCGGCTGGTATCGGCAGTGGCCTACGGCAATGCCGCCATGAACCGGCTCACCGGCCGCGTGGAAGTTCTCATGCCCCCCAAAGTTGCGGAACTTTATCATATCAATTGGGTTGCGCAGGGAGCGGGATTACCCGCCGAAGTCGGATGGCATCCAAGATTCGATCTTGAAACGGGCTTCCGGGATACCCTGACCTGGTATCGTGAACACTCGTTTGTCACATGAGATTTATTTATTAACGCGTTGAATTAGCTGACTTGTTACATTTAGAAACAATTTGTCATTTAACGCTGGGTCCGAAATCCAGGAAAACTCCCTACGTAAGTTCAGGTCGCCGACTCGCGATTTAACTTTTCGGCAACAGGAACAGATTCTGCGCTCGGGTGGCGTTAAGTTGAAAATGGAAGACATGGTCGAAGCATCTCAGCCAACCTCGCTGCAGAGCATCTTTGCGGAAGTCGCTCAATTGATGGATCGGTTTCGCAAGGACGGTGCACCGATCACCATGGATACCGACATTGCCCAAGACCTGAATATGGATTCGCTCGCTGTCATGGACCTAATGATGGAACTGGAAGACAAGTTCGATGTGTCGATCCCGCTCAATATGGTGCCGGAGATCGTGACCGTCGGTCAGCTGGTGCAAACCATCCATGACAGCAAGAAGGGGGCTTGATCATGGGATTGTTCGATCGTTTCAAATCTGTCCGGGACGCTTATGGTGCTTTGAAAGCCTGTGGCGGTGACCCGTTCGGCGTGAAGATGGAGCGCGTGCTCTCGACCACGGAGGCCCTGATCGAGGGTCGGCACACGATCCTGTGCGGCACCAATAACTATCTGGGGCTGACCTTCGACGCCGACAGCATCGCCGCCGCACAGCAGGCGATCGCCGATTTCGGTACCGGCACGACGGGATCCAGGATTGCCAATGGTTCCTATAGCGGCCACCAGGCGCTGGAACAGGATCTTGCCGATTTCTATGGCAAGAAACATTGCATGGTCTTCACCACGGGCTATCAGGCCAATCTCGGCGCCATTTCCACTTTGGCCGGTCCGAACGATTTCCTGATCATCGACGCCGACAGCCATGCCAGCATCTATGACGCCTGCCGCCTGGGCAGCGCGACGGTGATCCGCTTCAAGCACAATGATCCGGTGGATCTCGACAAGCGTCTGTCGCGCATCGCCAATGAGCCGGGCAACAAGATCATCGTCGTCGAAGGCATCTATTCGATGCTGGGCGACCATGCCCCGCTGAAGGAATTCGTCGAGGTCAAAAAGAAGCACGGCGCCTATCTGCTGGTCGATGAAGCCCATTCGATGGGTGTCATGGGTGCCACGGGCCGCGGCCTGCTGGAACATGAAGGCGTCGATGACGATGTCGATTTCGTCACCGGCACGTTCTCGAAGAGCATGGGCGCGATCGGCGGTTTCCTGGTGTCGGATCATCCTGAGTTCGACATCCTGCGTGTTGCCTGCCGGCCCTATATGTTCACGGCGTCGTTGCCGCCCTCGATCATCGCCTCGGTGCGTCAGTCGCTGGCGACATTGCGTGCCAGGCCGGAACTGATGCGGAAGCTGTGGCGGAATGTCGACACGCTGTATCATGGCCTGCAAGCGGCTGGCTTCAAGTTGGGCGCCCAAAAGGGTCCGGTCGTTGCGGTGCATCTGACCGATCCGGTGCGTGCCGGCGTTGCCTGGAACGCTTTGTTGAAGCGTGGCGTCTATGTCAATCTGGCCCTGCCGCCGGCAACACCCAGCGGTACCGCCCTGCTGCGTTGCTCGGTCTGCGCCGCCCATAGCACGGAACAGCTTGAGCGCGTGGTTGAGGCTCTCACCGAGGTCGGACTGGAATACGGTTTGCTGCCGCAGCCAGCCTTGCGGGTTGCCGCCGCCGAATGATCAACGCGACTTTCTAAAATGGAAGGGCCGGCCTTTGGGTCGGCCCTTTAGTTTTGAAGACCTCGCCAGATCTCAGCCTCCCGCCAACCCAGGGCGATGAGATCGGCGTGCCGCAGGCTCGCATCTTCCGCTGGAAAGAATTCGTCCAGTTGCGGCGGTTCGATGCCGGTGCCAGCAAGCATGGCATGGGCCTGACCACGATGATGAATCTGATGCATGAAGACGTGCAGCAGGATCCGGTCGGTGCGGTCGACCTGAATGTGATCATCACGCGTGATGCGGCATTCCTTCGCCAACCCTGCATCGTCTAAATCATTGCAAAAATCGATCAGCCGCAGATCCACGGCCTTCTGCGCCATCGCCAGTGCGGCCACCGTCTTGCAAGGTGTTTCGTCGGCCCAGGCCGCCGGCCCCAGCGTGCCGCCCTCCAGGGCATCAACATAAAACCAGTCAATAACCAGAATATGATTGAGCGTCAGCATGAGGCTGGGAAAGAAGCTGGTACGCTCTGCCTGAAACGCTGCGTCGGTCAATTGGGCACAGGCTGAGAGCAGGCGATAATTCGCCCAGGCATTGTTGCGCGCCATGGCGCGGAAATAGACAGCGGAGTCGGTCATCTCCCCTCTCCTTCCAGCAATGAGATATCGGCAGGTTAGCGAAAGGCGCCGCGACGGTACAGACGCCAGGCGAGCGACGGCGCCGCCAGCAACGGATGGCGGCGCTGCCAATCCGTCACGGCAATGCTAACCCCACTATGGCGCTGCACTTTCCACAGGATGTAATCAAGACCGCCATCGAAAGTGAAGGCCCCCTTCGATAGCCGGGCGACATTCAACAGCTTGCCGATCATCCGACGATGCGCCCAGGAATAGCGTGGCCGCTCATGCGATTGCCGCAAGACGTTCAGCGCCAGCGGCGTCACGGCCTCATAGCGCCGGCGATCGTTGTCATAGATATGCTGCGCCCTGTCCGAACTCTCGGGACGCAACTCGGCGCGATAGGTGGCACGAAAGGCAGCGACCCAGAGCTGCGCGGGGTCGTTGGTCTCCGGCAATTGCGGACGGATGGCGCCCAGCATGGTCAGGACGGCATCGCTGCAGGCCTGGGCCACTGCGGCGGCGGTGGCCGGATCGCGACTCCAAATCAATCGGGCGGGTTGGCAGAAACGCGCCCAGAGCGAGACATTGGCTGCCGCAGGGCTGGTGCCTTTACGAAATTGCGCCAAGCTGATCACGGCATATTTCGTCCGCAGAACGGCGCCGCGGAATGGCATTTCCAGGTAGAAAACATTCGGCGGCAAAAGCCGGTTGGCGATGGCCAGCCAGGGCTTGTCATAGGCTGCCCGGTAGTCGTCGACCAGAACATAGAAGTCCAGCAATGACTCGGCCAATTGCGTTTCCGGCTGGCGCAAGCAGGAGCCGTAAAATAGGACCGCAATCGCCGCGGAACCGTGCTGATGGCGTACGGTCTCGGCCAGGGCTCGAACCGCCTCAGCCACCGGTTGTGTCAGCTCAGCCGCGATGAAATCCGTCAGAGGAGCCTTCAGATCCTGGACTTCCGGCGTAGCAGACCGACCCGACATGCTGCCGCCTAGAAACGATGAAACCGTATCGCCGGGCCGGCGGAAATCAGAACGCCATATTCCGGGTCGGGCTTGAACACCTCGCCATCCATCACGAAGGGCGTCTGCAAGTTCATGAAAAGCCGGTTCAACGAGCCGCTGTGATAACCGGCCGCTTCCATCCAAGGCCGGGCGCGTCCCCGCAGCGCCGGCCATACGGCACAGAGAATCCGCCGCGGCGGATGATCGATCTGCGTGTATCTGATCCGTTTCTCACCATCGCCCCAGAATGGCATGACACCGGGCACCAGGCGATGCAGTGTCGTCATCAGCATAAGAAAGATGTCGCGCTCGTGCGGGCTGTCCTGGTCATAGGCGATCTTTATCCGCTCTCCCTTGAATCCCGATCGATCGCCCGGGCCGTAATACAGCAATGACAGGAGCGAAAGAAGGATTGTCGCGTCTGCCGCCAGTGACTGCCGCAGGCCGACCTTGTGCACTTTGTGGCGGCTGAGCATGGTCCCCTGATAAAAGCCTACGGCACCGCCCAGGAAACCGTAAGTCTGCGTTTTGCCGCCATCGAGGCTGAGCGCAATCATGGAACGTTCCGCTGCCGTACCGACATCGCCGGCCTTGACCCGCTCGATCAGCCGCTTCAAGGCCGGGGCCGGCCGGCCCGGCACACCGACATCGAGCGCAACGACATTGGTCATGCCCCCGGAAAGCAGGCTGAGCATCGGCATCCTCTGGAAAGGTCGATCCTGGATCAGGTGATTGACGAAAGCCTGCACTGTCCCATCGCCGCCGCTGATCACCAGATGCGTCACATCCAGCGCCGCCATGGCATCCATCGCCACGCGCAATTCTCGGATATCATGGAAGACCATATGCATGACATCAGGGTGCATCGAGAGCACCTCGTGAACGCCCTGCATCGACGCGATATTGCGCGTGCTCTTCGCGTTGCTGATCAGCCCGATCTTGCTCATGACGCGCGGGATCCGCCGGTGTTCTCGGCCTTAAGCGGCTCGGTCAGCCAGGAATAGGGACGCTGCCCCATCATCCGTTGCCAGCCGGCCTGAGCGATACGACAGCAATGGAACAGGAACGAGAGAATGGTCCAAGCAGCCACGGCGAGAAATCCTTCGGCCGGATGACCGGCCAAGGCGGCGACAGTCAGGATGAAGAGATTCGGATTGCGCCGCGCCGTAATCAACCTGAACCAGGAATCAATCGGCCGCCAGGTATGAATCTCAATGCGATAGAGCCAGATGAATAAACCTTCCTGGGCCCGGCCGAGCACATAGCCGGCCAGGATGATCCAGAGAGCCATCGTCTGCAGAACACCGTCCGCCGATCCGCCCATCTCGCCGCCCTGACCGATATACCAAGCATAGTACCAGAACGGCGGATGAATGAGATCGATGCCGTGATCGAAGACATCACCGAACTTAGTCGAAGTCAGCGTGACGCGTGCCAGCTTGCCATCGACCGTGTCGAGAAAGCACATCATCCAGGCAGCGCAGAGACCTGCGACGAACTGGCCATGCCAGAACAGCCACATCGCCACCAGGACACAGAGAAAACTAACCAGCGTTACCATATTCGGCGTGATGTGATGCTTGGCGCACCAGCGTGTCACTGCCATGGCTGGGACCGGCCATACATATTTCGTGATGAAATCGGTCACGCCCTTATAGGCCCCATGGAACATGCGATGCTCGATTGCCGGCAGAGCCGCCTCGGTCAACGGCAGGACATAAGGGCGAGCGCGTTTGCGCAGGGCATGGTTATAGGTGCTGGCCAGTTCGGCGGGATCCACCACAGCGGTCAGGCCGAGCGGCAGGGGCATCTGAGGACGCGCCGAACCGGCCTGTAACAGCGCAGCCGCCGCGACAACATCGCCGCCCTGATGAACATGCGCCGCCACGGGAAGTCCGGCTTCCGTCACCAGGAGCTGGCCGGGATTGCGTACCAGCGCCCGGATAACGCTCTCCTCATAGACATGGTCGGCCCGAATGAGCAGGGTCGCTTCACCCAAAGCCTGCGCACCCGCCGGCTGTTCCCGGGTGACCCCGGTCCGCTGCAGCGTCCGTCGCAATCTCTCCTGACTGTCGATGCCCCAGAGGGCAAAAGGGCTGGATCCGAGAAGGACAAAGGATAAATTGTCGGAGGTCACTGGCTGGATCTTCTGTCGTTAAGCTTGCGCCACGGCAGGAATAGCGACCATGGCGCAAGCCGTCCATGAGATTCGCCCCCATATCGTCTGAAGTCATATCGCCCGGAATGCTTGTCGCCGGCCCTCGCGGCCGGAAATCGCCCTTTGCCGGCCATCGCGCTGGCCTCCCAATCTCAAACATTGTAACTGTGCGGTCCGACACAACCCTGTCTTGTCGGGGTCAGCCAAAGCTTGACCTGCTGCTGTTTTGACGACAGAAACGTGCCTTGGGACGAAGGTTCGACAAATGTTCACTCTGGCTCATATTTCTGATCCGCATCTGGCCGGTTGGTCCGTCGCCAACCCGCTGTCCTTGATCAGCAAGCGGCTGAGCGGTTTCCTGTCATGGCGCCTGAACCGTGCCAAAATTCACCGTACCGAGATACTGGATCTGATTGTGGCCAGCCTGTTGGCGGCAAAGCCGGATCATATCGCCGTCACCGGCGATCTCACGAATATTGCCCTGCCCCAGGAATTCACCGGCGCGGCCGCCTGGCTGCAACGACTCGGCCCCAGCGACGAGGTTTCCGTGATTCCAGGGAATCACGATGCCTATGTGCCAATGCCCTGGGCAGAGACGATCGGTCTCTGGCAGGCCAATATGAGCGGCCTGATGCCCGGGGATGGCCCCGTTCTTGGCGCCACCGAGCAGCCGGTCACCGGCGCCGACGATTTCCCCTATGTCCGGCAGCGCGGCCCGATTGCGTTGATTGGAACGTCGACAGCCGTACCGATGCCGCTTTTTATTGCGGCCGGCGAACTGGGATCTGGGCAGCTCGCCCGCCTGGCGACGATCCTGGAGAGACTCGGTCAGGCCGGTCTGTTTCGCGTTCTCCTCATTCATCATCCGCCCTTTCCCGATCGCCATGGCAGCCGCAAGGCGCTGCGAGACCACGCTGAGTTACGTCATATTTTGCGCGAAAAAGGTGTCGAACTGGTTTTGCATGGCCATACCCATGTCGCCGGGCTGAGCCGTATTGCCACACCGACAGGCGAAGCCCCGGTGATCGGCGTTCCGTCCGCCTCGGCCCAAACAGGGCGACACAAAGATGCGGCAGCCTATCACCTGTACCGGATCGAACACCTCGGCGATGCCTGGCAGATACGGGTTGACGTCAATTCCTTGTCGGAGGATGGCCATAAAGTGGTACCTGCGGGTGAGATGTTGTTAACAATTCCCTGACCGGGGCCGTAAATGGTCGTTTCTCACCGGACAATGTGATAGAGAACTGGCCCATAACCTGACTGGTTAGTCGAAGAGCAGATTTTCATGACGACAGCAGCCCCGAATCCGACGGCCGCAAAATTCGGCTACCCAGAAATGCTGATAGCCGATTATCGGCATTGGCTGGTTCTCGCACGGCCGCAGCAGCCGACCTTGGGGTCGGTGGTGTTGGTATGCCGCGATCCGGCGCGTTCGTTCTCGCAGATTTCTGTCTCTGCTTTTACCGAATTGGCGCAAGTAACACAGGATCTGGAAGCGACGCTGAAAACGGTATTTCAGCCCGAGAAGCTGAATTACCTCATGCTGATGATGGTGGATCCCGACGTGCATTTCCATGTTCTGCCGCGATATGAACAGACGCGTCGGTTTGCCGAGGTGGATTTTCGTGACGCCTACTGGCCAAAACCGGTCGATCTGACACAGCCGGCATTCAACGACCCGGCGACGGTCGCAGCAATTCGAGACAGCCTGCGTCATGACTGGCCGCAACGCGGCGCGTGAGGCTAGAGGATATGGGCCTGCGTCTGATCGATATCTATATCCTGAAGCGGGTTTCCTGGCCGCTGATCGCCTCGACAATGATCGCCTTGTCGGGGCTTTTGATGGAGCGGCTGATCCGGTTGCTGGATCTCTTCGCCAATCGCGGCGGCCCGCTGACACTGATCATGGAGATGCTGGGTTATCTCGTACCGCATTATCTTGCGGTCGCGGTCCCTGCGGCCTTCTTTGTCGGCATTCTCTATGCCAGCCTGCGTCTTTCAAGCGACAGCGAGTTGGATGTTTTACGCGCCACGGGCCTGTCGCTTGGCCGCATTCTGGTACCGATTGCCAGCTTGGCCTGTGTGCTCACAATTGTCTGTGTCGTGCTGATTGGTTTTCTGCAGCCCTATACTCGTTACGCCTATCGGGCTCTGGTTTACCTGATCACGGAAACGTCGTGGAATTCGGCAATCGAACGCGGCGCTTTCTTTAATGGCTTCGGCGGCAAGACCATTCTGATCGGCGACATCGCGGCCGGCGGTCACAAGCTGACGCAGGTCTTCATCAAAGAGGGCGATGACGGTACTCAGACATCGCCGACACATACGATTATTACTGCTAAGACCGGCGATTTGACGAATGATCCAAACGACTTTTCCGTCGTTCTGAAAATGAAGGACGGCTATCGCGTCGAAATCAGCGATGATGGGCAGACCGCGCGCGTGATCAAATTCCAGGAATCCGGGCTGCCGCTGGAAGCCGTCTCGCCGACACCGTTCCGTCAGCGCGGCGATAGAGAATCCGAGATGACCTTCTATGAGCTGGTAAAGGCATATTGGTCGCACAATCCGGATTTCGACCGCAGCGACATTGCGTCGGAAATCAATTATCGGGTCGTCAGATCCATCTCTGTCTTTTTCTTGCCGTTCCTGGCCCTGCCTCTGGGGATTTCATCGCGCCGCGCGCCGCGCAATATCCGCCTGGTCGCCGGTATCATCTTCCTGATCGTCTATTATCAGGTGCTCGAATTCGGCAGCAACATGGTGCAGCACGGCAAACTCCCTTCATTCGTGGCACTCTGGCTACCCTTCCTGCTCTTTGCGTTGCCAAGCATGTGGCTGTTTCATGTAGCCAATAGCCGTGTCGGACAGGATCCCTTGGCCGTGCTTTTCGACGCTATCAACGATATCTGGCGCGGCTTTGTCAGGTCGATACGCAACCTTCTTGGCCTGCAGCCTAAGAGGAAGGCATGATCACGACATTTTCCAAATATGTGATCAAGACGTTTTTTTGGCACTTCTTCCTGCTGTGGCTCAGCTTTACGGCATTGCTCCAGCTCTTCGACCTGCTCAACAACGCAGATGACATTCTACGGGAAACCAATGGCGGGATTCACGATCTGGCGGAATACGCAGCCTTGCGCGTGCCGGAGATCGCCTCTTTCCTAATCCCTTTTTCGGTCTTGCTCGGCACCTTGCTAAGCCTGGGAAAACTGGAACGCAGCAACGAAATTCTCGCCTTCAAAGCGGCTGGCGCGCCCTATTATTTAGTTCTTGTTTCCTTCCTGCCGGCCGTCGGCCTCGTTGGTGTGATGCATTTCGTCATGGCTGACCAGATCGTGCCCTTGAGTGTCGCCAAGCTGATCTCCTCCAACCTCTATCCGGACAAGCAAAGCAAGACCACGGATGGCACGCTGAACGATATCTGGGTTCAGGATGGCTCGACGGTTGTGGAGGCGGGGTCGGTCACGCAGCGCGGCAGTGTTCTGAACAGCGTCATCCTGTATCAGCGCGGCGAAGACGGCAATCTGCAGATGGTCAGCAAAGCCGCAACCGCGAGCTTCGACCGCCATCAAAAGGACTGGATTCTGCACGACATCTGGCAAAGCAAGATCTTGCCGGACGAAGCCGCACAGACGACCCATATCGATAGTCAGGTGTGGTCGACGCGTTTGACGCCCGCCGAATTCTCGAATCTCGTAGAGCAACCTCAGGCCATGTCGCTTCACAAGATATGGCGGCTCGTCAGTGCCAGTCAGATCGGCGTGCGACCGACTTATTTCTATGAAACCTGGCTGCAGAAGCGGATAGCGCTGCCGGTCGGTTCCGTTCTGATGATCCTGCTGGCCGCCCCCGTCGCGCAAAGCCTGCAGCGTCGGGACCGAAGCCTCGCATCCGGCATCGCCATTGGCTTCCTTCTGGGTTTCCTCTATTTCATTACTGACGGCTTGGTTATGTCGCTGGGTGAAAGCGGTGCCGTCCCGCCATTTTTCGCCGCCTGGCTGCCACCGCTTCTATTTGCCAGTATTGGTGGCATCATGTTGATACGACTTGAAGGTTACTGAGTAGATGAAATTTTGGATCGATGCCGCCAGTCTGTCGCCAGAGCGGGTTTTTGGCATGTCGCTCATCGAGCGGCACCTTAAGGCCGTGCGGCATCAGAAGCTGCAGCTCTCCGAAGTGGTGATTGATACCGGCGATCAACCGACGGCCAGTGTCAGCGTGCCACGGGACGTCGGACTCACCTGCCCCATCCGGGTCGTCTCCGGCGGCGGCGATATCGCCACGCGGATCGGCCGCAATGCCGGCGGCGAAGCGGTTCTGGCCACCACGGCAACCAGCCTGATCGATGCGAGGCTCTACGGATTTCTGGGCCGGCAATCGGACGATCTTGCGGTGGCCGATGACGGCGCCATCCTTGTCTATCTCACCTCGACGGCTCGGCTGGCAGCAGAGGCCGGCGATCTGGCGCGCGCCGTCACCGGTAATGTACGCTGGCTGACCCAGGCGGAATTTCCGTCCTTCGTTCCGAAGCTGCGGCGCAATACGCCTTATTATCTGTTCTCGGTAACGACCCCGGAACACCGCCGCAAGATCGAGCGATTCCTGTTCTGGTCGAACTACAAGGGATCGACCGATTTCTTTACGAAATACGTCTATCCGCCTCTCGTCTGGCTGCTCGTGCCGCCACTGGCCCGTGCTCGCGTCCATCCGAATGTCATTACGATCATCAGTATTCTCCTGACGATCGCCGTGGTGCCGCTTTGTGCAACGGGTTATTTCTTCTGGGGCTTCGTCTGCGCCTATTCGATGAGCGTCCTCGATTCCGTCGACGGCAAGCTGGCACGGCTGACCTTTACGGATTCGGCCATCGGCAACGTCCTCGATCACGGACTTGATCTGGTTCATCCGCCCTTCTGGTACTGTGCCTGGGCCTTAGGGTTAAGCGGCGGCAACTGGCATAGCCCGGTCTTTATCGCCTCGCTGTGGTTGATCGCCCTCTACATTTTGGATCGGCTGATCCTCAAGGTTTATCCGACGATCTTCCATCGCGGACTGCATACCCACGCGCCGATCGATGCTTTCGTTCGCACCTTTATTTCGCGGCGGAATATAAATCTGCCACTGTTTACCGTCGGCTACGCCCTCGGGCTTGGTGTTCCGACGATTTACCTTATTGTCATTTGGCAGGCGCTGACCTGCGTCTATCATGGATTTAGGACAATCTGGATCCTGTATGTAGAAAAGGCTAGGCCCGAGGCAGATGCAGTGAAGTGACGTTCCAGTCGAAGTCAGGTTGGCCCGACGCTTGGCTACGATTGTAATTTCGCAAACACCTCCAGGTGTTCCGAATTGACGGCTCGCCAGTCTGTCGCGTAGCTATAATCATCCGTGCGAATTGTTATTTGCGCGCGTGCCGCGGAGAGTGTCGGGGTCGGATTGGCTCCGATTACGTAAGGATCCATAACGTGCTTGCCCATCATTCTTTCATCGATGCCACCCATCAGATAACGGATGCGACACGTGCCAAATAGCGACGGCGCCGCGGTAATCAGCGGCTCGGTCTCCGTCAGACCGGTCAGCGGAAAATCCGATCTCAAGCATTTTATCGAACTGCCGAAACGGCTCTATCGGGGCCAGCCCGGATATGTCGCGCCGCTCGATATCGAACGCGCCGAAACCTTGGATCCCGCGAAGAACCCCTATTTCGGCCATGCGGAAGTTCAGCTCTTTCTGGCCTGGCGCGGCGACAAGCCGGTCGGCCGGATTTCTGCCCAGATCTGCCGGCTGTATCAGGAGCGTTATCAGGACGCGACCGGTCATTTCGGTTTCATCGATGCGATCGACGATCCTGCGGTGTATCGGGCCCTGACATCGACCGCCGAAGATTGGCTGCGCCAGCGTGGCATGAAACGCATTGTCGGCCCGTTGAGCTTTTCGACCAATGAGGAAACCGGCCTCCTCATCGATGGCTTCAACAGCCTGCCGATGCTGATGATGCCGTATCATGCGCCTTATGCCGGCGATCGGCTGGAAGACTGCGACTACAGCAAGGCGAAGGACGTGATCGCCTATGACGTCGACAAGGAAAGCTACAAAGCCGTCGGCTCCACCAGGCTGACCGACAAAGTCCTGGCCGATGGCCGTGTGCGGGTACGCCCGCTCGATATGAAGCATTACCGGCGCGATCTCTCTCTCGCATTGGATATCTTCAATGACGCCTGGTCGGAAAATTGGGGAATGATCCCGTTTACCCAGGCCGAGATCGAAGCGGCAGCGGCCGGATTGAAGCCGCTGATCGATCCGAAACTGGTAGCCATTGCAGAGGTCGATGGGGAAGCGGCCGGCATGCTTGTCTGTGTTCCCAACCTGCTGGAAGCAGTGCGCGATCTAAATGGTGCCCTCCTTCCCTTCGGCTGGATCAAACTGATCTGGCGATTGAAAGTCGGCCGCCTGAAGACAGCGCGCGTGCCGCTGATGGGCATTCGCAAGAAACATCACGGTTCCTTGCTGGGCGCGACCTTGCTGCCGCTCATGTTCGGCGCCATCAAAGACCATTTCCTGGCACGCGGTCTGGAGCGGGTTGAACTCTCCTGGATCCTTGAAGACAACGTGGCGATGCAGCGTGTCTGCGAAGGTGTGGGCGCGCGCGCTTACAAGACCTACCGCGTCTATGAAAAGGCCCTTACGTGAGCCGTGAGACTGTCGCCGCTCCGGCGGACGGATTGCGCGTAAATGCTCTGATCCTGGCCGGCAATCGCGGCGGGGCCGATTCCATTGCCGCCCTGACGGGTGTCAGCCACAAGGCCCTGGCACCGATCCAGGGTGTGCCGATGTTGTTGCGCGTGCTGCGTTGCCTGACGGCCTGCCCCGCAATCGAGCAGATATATGTCTGCATGGATGATCCTGCCCTGCTGGAAGATGTGCCGGATCTCGCTGCGGCCTGGCATGGCGGCATTCTGACGGTCATTCCGCCGGCAGCCAGTCCGGCAGCCAGTGTCGTCGCTGCGCTCGACCGGATAGGCTTGGATCAGCCACTGCTGATCACGACGGCCGACCATCCCCTGCTGACGCCGGCCATGGTTGCGCATTTTCTTCATAACGCGCCGGTCGATGCCGATTTCGCAGTGGCATTGGCCAGACTCGATGTGGTGATGGCTGCCTATCCCCAATCGATCCGCACCGGCTATCGCCTGGCCGGTCAGCGATATAGCGGCTGCAACCTATTCCTGGCGCGCGGAAAGCCTGCCGCCAGAATTGCCACTTTCTGGCAACGCATGGAGAAGTTCCGCAAAAAGCCGTGGCGACTGGTGCTTGAGATTGGGCCGATCGCGTTGCTGCGCTTCATGCTGGGTTGGCTGGATCTGAACGCTGCGCTCGAACATTTGTCCCGGCGCACGGGTGCCCGGATTCGCGCTGTCGACATGCCCTTCGCCGAAGCGGCGATCGATGTCGACAAACCGGCGGATTATGAGCTGGTCACCGCCATCCTGGAGCGGCGGGCCAACGCAGCCTGACTCTCAGGCCACGGAAAACGACCGGCTTCAATCCCCCCAGTCGGAAACCATCTCCGTGACGCTCTCATGATCGGCGGGGAAATCCACTTCGCCCCAATTCAAGCCTTCGATCGAGCAGGTCTCCACCTGATGATGCTCGGCGATCTGTCCGATCGCGCGCAGATACCACCATTTCAGGCCTTCCGGCGTGTGCATGATGCGATCGAGTGTATCGGTGAAAAGCTTCGGACCGGTGCCGCGGAACAGTAGCATGCCGATCGATTCACCTTCGGTCCGTTCCGGCGGCAATGTCTTGCCGATATCGAGCAGACGCGTTCCCTTCAGATGTACTTTCATATCATCCGAATCATACGCATCCTTCTTGTCGATCGTCACCGTGATCGGTGCCGCAGGACTTGCCAGCAGACGCTGAAAGATCGCCGGCTCGATGACCGTATCGCCGTTCAGGATGACGAAATCACGGTCCATCTCGTGGCGGGCCAGCCAGCAACTCGCGAGATTATCGGCCAGCTTGTAGAACGGATTGAAGACGGTGCGGATCTTGAGCTTCGGCCCTTCCAGCTTTTTCAACAAAGCCTGGACGTCCGGTGCGTGATAACCGACGACCACAGCGATGTCGTCAACGCCGCCTTGTGTCAGCGCCCAAATCTGCCACTCGATCAGCGTCTTCGTGCCGAGAGGCAGGAGGCATTTCGGACGCCCTTCGGTTAGCGGCAGCAGGCGAGATCCCTGCCCCGCACTCAGAATGATGGCTTTCATGGGAACACCGGAATAAGTCATATCGGAGTAATGGCCGCGAACATCGTGAATAAAGATTTGCCTGTCAACCCTTTAGCGAAAATCACGGCAATCTCCCACGGTATGTCATTTAGATGTTAAAGTTGTTTGCAGCGCGCAGAACTGTTTGCTATAAGCGCGTCCGTCAGGCGGCGCCCGGCCGAGCTTCTCGCGTTCTCGCGAGGTTTGCTTAGATACGGTGCGACGCCCTGATCCGGAGTAGCTCAGTGGTAGAGCAAGCGGCTGTTAACCGCTTGGCCGGGGGTTCGAATCCCTCCTCCGGAGCCAGTTTAAAGGGCTTCGGCAGCAATGCCGGAGCCCTTTTTCTATTCCGCCCTCGGTCTGCCGGGCATTTGCAAAGATTGCTTAACCAAGAAGCAAGAAGGTTTCGGCAGACTGGCTGAACCCGGCATGCCGCATGCATGGTTTTGCCGGTCCAGAATGGAGTGCATACCATGATCCGGCCCGCCAGCCTGCCCAGCCTATCAGCCTCTGCGCCACCCGCTGCCCGCCGATCAGCGGCTAAATCCGTGCTCATCGGCATTGTCGCCTGTGCCCTGACGGCCGGCTGCATGCCGACCGAGCGCGTCGCCGAGCCGACCCTGGTCATGAAAGTCGGATCCGAGTATCAGCCGGCTGCCCAGTGCATTTCGACGGGCCTTGGCATCGAGTTCCGCGACAAGCATCCGCGGCTCGATTTCTATCGCAGCACGGCAGAAATCACCATAGAAGCCCCGCGCGGCGGCGTGCTCGCCTTCGTTACGGTGGAGCCGGATGTCTATAGGGGCTCGGTGGTGAAGTATTATAACGGCGATCTCTACTGGCCCGACCATGAAGTCAGCGGCGTCTATCCCGATATCGCCCGCGACAACTGGCACCGCGTCGAACGTGCCGTGCAGAATTGCGATAAAGTCGTCTAGGGAAACCGTCCGTGAAGAGCGGCGGTCCTGAATCTCAGGGCTTGCCGATATTGACCGGCAACGGCGCCAATTTACGCAACCGCAACGCGATACCGGTCAGCAGCAGCATGCCGACGGCCAGCATGGCCACAATACCCCGCCACCCATCGATGCCCCACATCAGGCCGGATACCGATCCGACACCGCTGGAACCCAGATAATAGCAGCAGAGATAGATCGCGGAGGCCAATGCCTTGGCGCGCGTGGCGCGGCGGCCGATCCAGCTGCTGGCCACCGAATGGCCGCCGAAGAAACCGAAGGTAAGGCCGGCGACGCCGAGGATGATCAGCGGGAGACTATTGGAGAGCGTAAGCAGCAGCCCCGCCGCCATCACCACGACCATGATCCACAGGACATCGCGCCGTCCGAAGCGATCCGCCAGCCTGCCGGCCCAGGCCGAACCCAGCATGCCGACCAGATAGAGCGAAAAGACGAGACCGATCAGGCTCGGCCGCAGACTGAAGGGCGCGTCGGCCAAATGATAGCCGAGATAGTTATAGACGCTGACGAAACAGCCCATCAGCAGAAAGCCGGTGGCGAACAGCCAGGGCAATCCGGCATCGCCGAAATGGTCCCGCGCATCAGCCAGCAGATCTTTCACGGACAGTCCAGTCGGTTGGAAATGGCGCGATGGCGGCAGGCTACGCCAGAATTCCAGCGTCGCGAGAATACCGAGGATGCCGAGGGCAGCGACGGCATAGCGCCATGAAAGCCATTCCGTCAGCGTCGACATGATCAAGCGGCCGCTCATGCCGCCAAGGCCATTGCCGGCGATATAGAGCCCCATGGAACGCCCGAGCGACCGGGCATCGACTTCCTCGCTGAGATAGGCCATGCCGACAGCCGGCAGGCCGGCCAAGGCCAGGCCCATCAACCCGCGCAGCACCACCAGCTGTTGAAAGCTGTCGGCAAAGGCCGCAGCCAGCGTCAGAACCGCGGCCAATCCCAGAGCCGCGTTCATCACAGGTTTTCGGCCGAAGCGGTCAGCCATCAAACTGGCCGGAATGAGCCCGAATGCCAGGGCACCGGTGGCAGCCGAAATCACGCCGCTGGCCGCGGCAGGAATAATCTGAAATTCGACCGAGAACATCGGCATCAGCGGCTGCATGCCGTAAAGCAGCGCGAAGGTCGCAAAGCCGCCAACAAACATCGCGCGGGCCGTGCGCCGGAAATCCCTGGTTCCGGCTTGCAACTGGCCGGCTGCTGGCGTCGGTGAGGCCTGGACGACGTCAATCGGCGTATCGGCGGTGGGCAAGAAAGAGGTATCCGACGCCATTGGCGGCTCGCAACGCACAGGCCCCCACCATGGGACGGCCATTATTGATCATGTAAGACTTGGCCTTACCGATAGTCCAATATATATTAATCGACCTATTAATACTTTAAAAGTATCAATGGAACTCCGCCACTTCCGATATTTCCTCGCCGTTGCCGAGGAACTTCACTTCACCCGGGCGGCCGCACGGCTACATATCGGGCAGCCCCCCTTGAGCCAGCAAATTCAGGCCCTGGAAAGCGAATTGGGCGTTGCCCTGTTCGAACGCAGCAAGCGCCGCGTCAGCCTCACGGAAGCCGGAAAACGCTTCGAACTCAGTGCCCGCAGAATTCTGGCCGAAGCCGAGCAAGCCGGCGAAGAGGCTCGCCGCGCCGCTCGTGGCGAGTTGGGAGAATTGCGGATCGGTTTTTCCTCGTCGCTGCCCTTCACCAGCATCCTGCCGAATGTGCTGCATGATTATCGCCTGCATTATCCCCATGTGACGCTGAGCCTGCGCGAGATGTTCGCAGGCGATCAGTTCGAGGCGCTGCAGGCAGACCGCCTCGATATCGGCTTGGTCCGCTATAGCGGCCTGGAACTGCCCGAAGAATTGACATTGCATGAGATTCGCCAGGATCCCCTGCGTGTCGTCATCAATACCGGGCATCGGCTGGCTGAAGCCCCCGCACTGCATCTCGCCGATCTGCGCGATGAGGGCTTCATCACCTATCCGCGCGGCACGGGAAGCGGTCTGACCTCCCTGCTCCGCCAACTCTGCCTCTCTGCCGGCTTCGAGCCGCGCCTGGTGCAGGAGGCACGTGAAACCACCACGCAGATCGGTCTGGTCGCGGCAGGGCTCGGCGTCGCCGTCCTGCCCTCACCCTTCGAATGCATCAAGATTGACGGGGTACGTTATCTGCCGATCCTGGATCACGGCGCTCATCTGTCCCTGGCCGCCGCGATCCGTCGCAAGCCCCCAACATCGCTGCTATCAGGTTTTCTCGATCGGCTCTGGGCGGTACAACGTTGAAGGCTCAGTACTCACGGATAGCGTAAATATCCGACACATCGAAATAGACGCGTTGCGTCTGCGCGGCTTCATCGACACTGATATCGACCAGGTCGTAGACCTTGTCTTCGACGACGACAAGCGAACTGCCTCGGCGGTCCATGCTTGGATAGGTCGCTTTGATGAATCCTTCTTCAAGTTGGTGACCATGTACCGCATTCGCGGCCACGATCGGCACCGCCGTCTGTATGGATTTGCCGTCCGCTTTGATCGCATCGATCCTTGGTGGGGGCGACGACGTCATGCACCCACTGACCATGATAGCTGCCAGCAATGCAAAAGCAGAAATGCGATACTGCATACGGAACTCCCTGTGACAGAACATGCCCTGCCAATTTTTCCACAAGATCACTGAGCGGATGGTGTCAAAAATATACGAACCAGCCAGTATTATCCTGCCCGAAATAGTGAGTTATGTCATTGAAATCAAGGTGAGTAAGGTACTGGCGCGGCAATATTCGGCCACCGTGGAAACAAAGATATGGCAGTTACAGATCGTACGTCCCTCTCTTGATCATCGCCATCGAGACGTCGCTCAACCTGACCGACACGCCGCGCTCGCTGCAATATCTGATATATGCGTCGATGTGTCCGCGATAGGCCTTGTAACTCTCCGGCTTCTGCCGCCAATCCGCCAATAGCGGCTCGACGATCTGGAACAAGCCGCAGTCGGTACAACGTTGCTGGATGCCGTTTTCTATTTCCCGCGTTTCCTCGGCTTCTTTGCCGCAAACCATGCAGAGCTGGAGAGAGGGATGCGATTTGAGGCGTCCCATCGTTTCGGCGACACGCTGCCAATATTCGGCATCATCGGTTTCGCCCCGGTTGGCCAAGTCTTCCGCCTGGGTCAGAACCTCCTGCTCGGTGCAGCCGGCGTTTATCTTTTCCCAGGCCGCCTGTGCCAGGTCGCTATCGCTGTAATTGGCCATGCCGACCTCTCACGTTTATAACCATGATGCCGCTTTGCCGACCTGCGCCCCAGACAAAAATTTCGCCGGCCAAAAATTTCGGCGGTTCGGCAAAATGTTCTTTTTTTGTTCTAATTCGGTTCTAGACCAACAATGAATGGTCGCTCGCGGCTGGGACAATCAGTCCAATGGTGGGCCGGGAGGGAATCGAACCCTCGACCACTCGATTAAAAGTCGGGTGCTCTACCGCTGAGCTACCGGCCCATCCGCAACCTCACCGGCTGGGAAGCCAGGGTCGCAATGCATGCCGCCGCAATCCCGGCGGGCGCCCTGACTTCCCAAAATCCAGCGCAAAAAGCAAGCCTAAACTGCCGCTTATCCGGCTATTCGGCAGATTGACCAGACCAATTGGCGCCGAACACCAAACAAATGCGCAGATCCTGGACAGACACGTCCGCCATGGCCACGAAAATGACGGACTGATATCCGGCAGGCCCCCGCAGCACGCGTTCCGATTTATCAGCTGGCCGATCATCGGCAGGCAAATGAATCGAACGGACGCGCATTCCACCGTCCCTGCGTCCTTGCTTGCTTCACGCAAGCGTGAAAGCCTGCGGGAGTGGGCCGGGAACGCGGCAGGGAACCGCTTGTCCGGGCACACGTTTATTTCACTCGACTAAAAATCAGAATGGAGGAAACGATGGGCCACACCTATGCGATCAGCGAAATCGTCGGCACATCCGAGAAAAGCATCGATGACGCCATTAAGAGCGGCATCGCCACGGCCTCGAAAAGCCTGCGTCATCTCGATTGGTTTGAAGTCAGCAATATCCGCGGTCACTTATCCGATGGCAAGGTTGGCCACTATCAGGTGACGCTGCGTGTCGGCTTCCGCTATGAGGGAAGCGGCTCTTGACACCGATGTCGATGGCCACGCATCGCGATATCGTGCGTTTCAGTCTTTCCACGGTTTCCATTTTGCTGCTGTCGCTGTCTTCCCTATCCGGGATGGCAGCAGCCGATGAAAATGGGCGTATCACCGCAATCGAGGAGAACGATTCCATCCTCTTCGACAGCGACCGCTACTATACCCAGGGCCTGCAATTCTCGTATCTGGGCGGAGATTTGGAAGGGGGTAGCGGTTGGAATGCCCCCTTCAATTTTCTCTCGGACAATCTGTCGATCTTTCCCAGTGACGCGGCGACCATATCTCGGCATTACGAGATTCTTTTCGGACAGGAGATCTTCACGCCGCAGAATCTTAATATCAACCCGCCTGATTCCAACGACCGGCCCTATGCCGGTTGGCTTTACACTGGCGTTGGCTTGATCCAGGACACGGATCGGCGGCAACTCGATCATCTTGAATTACTGCTCGGTGTGGTTGGCCCAGCTGCATTGGGTCGCACAGTACAGAATGACTGGCACCAATTCATCGGCATCCAGCAAGCCACAGGCTGGGATTCACAGTTGCACAATGAACCCGGTCTGATGCTGTCATATGAGCATAAATGGCGTTTTCTTCAGCCTTTCGGCAACGGATTCGCAATTGACGCGATTCCGGAAATCGGCGGCACCGTGGGCAATGTCATGACATATGGCGAAATCGGCACCATGTTCCGTTTCGGCAAGAATCTCGAGGCCGATTACGGACCGCAGCGCATGCGCCCCGCCCTCTCCGGCACCAGCTATTTCAATAGCGAAGGCCTTGAAGACCCGTTCGGTTTCTATTTCTATGTTGGCGCCCAGGGCCGCGTGGTCGGACGCAATATTTTTCTCGATGGCAATACGTTTCAGGATAGCGAGAGCGTCGACAAAAAGATCTTTGTCGGTGACCTGACCGGCGGTCTTGCACTGTTCTGGTCAAGTGCGATCAAATTCGACATGAACGTGACCTATCGTACGAAGGAATTTGATCACCAGGACAAGGATGAGAAGTATGCCGGCTTCAATTTATCCTTCGGGCTATAGCGCTTTGCCGCCCATCCGTGTGGCGAGATCGCCGTTATCGGCGGCGGCGCAGAAACACAAATGCGGCAATCGCGGCGACAAAAATAGCGAGCGCGACCATGCCTTGGACGACAACGAAATTGTTAGCTTCGCGGCCGACCAGGACGGCGGCGACAACAGCCGCTGCGGCAAGCAGAACGCGGACGATAAGATTCATTGCGGACCCCAACAGCACAATCAGGACAGGCCAGAATTGTCCAATTTACCGCGCGGCCTATGATCGGCTTTGATCAGGATCAACCGCCGCTCGATGGGAGAACAGGCGCCCCCGGCATCCGCAGGATGAGCAATCCGAGGACAATTCGGTGCAAGATCACTCGAACAGCACAATCTCGACAGAAGACCTGCTACCGCTCGCGGCTATCGGAAACAGCGGATATGCGCTATATCTGAGTTGTCGCTTGGGGCCATGTGACATAGTAAGGGGAAACGCATGAAGCCATTGACCATTATCGGCCTGATCCTCATCCTCGCCGGGATTGCCGGCCTTGTCCTGGGGCGTTTCAGCTACACAACTGAAGAGAAAGTCGTCGAACTCGGTCCGATCGTTGCAACTGCCGACAAAGAGCATACCATTCATATTCCCGATGTCGCAGCGATTGCCGCGATCGCCGTCGGGGCCTTTCTGGTGTATGTGGGACGACGCAAGACCTGATGACGCCCGGTACGCCCGTTGGCGCCGAGCTATCATGAACGATCTGTTTCCTTGCCGCCGCCAGGCGCTAGTAGTTATTTTTCTTCTTGCGGCAATGCAGGTCACGTCCGGTTGCGCCTCGTCTTCGGATCCGCTTAAGGCAAATGCGCGGATTGATCGGCTCTATCTGGCCACCGCCGATGCGCTGAATGAGAGTTCCCAATCCCGTCCGGCCGAGGTTCAGGGGCTTGCCGATGAGATCAATAAACTCGCCGCCGCGGATCTGTCTCGTGACCCTTGTCTATCATACAAACGGTCACAGCTGATGCCGGTCCTGTTGTCGCTTGCCGTCATCGACAAAATTCGCGATCAAGAAGAAAAAAGCCGATTGCAGGCCGAAGCGCGAGAGCATCTGCTGGCGCTTGCAGATCCGGCCGATCAACCGGGCGTCGGATATCAGTGCAACGGTCAAGGATTTCCCAAATTCACCCGCCAATGATGTAAGTCGTGTCGACGCGGCACCGACCATTGGAGGATCGAGGATGACGCGAGAAGATCAATCTGCAACCAAATGGCGCATTTGGGCGCTTCGCCAGCGCGCGATGATTGGTGCCGCCCTGATCGTTCTGGTCGTGACGACCTCCTGCGCTGGCGGACCGGGGAGCCCGGCCGACGCCAATGCGCAGTTGAACAAAATCTATCTGGAGGCGGTCGCGACGCTTCGGCAGGCTGAGGATCGGGGAGCCGATCAGGCCGTGATGAACCGCCTTGAACTATTGCGGAAAGAACTGCGCGCGGTCGATGTCGGCGACGATGCCTGTCTTGCCGATAAACAGGTTCAGGTCGCGCAAACGGTCGGCGTCGTCACCGTAGCTGCGACGGCAATCGCGCTGCATCGACGCAGCCCTGTCACCCGGAAATTGGCCGATTTGGCACATATGGTGATCACTCGGACAAGCGATCCCGACAACCAGCCGAAACGGACCGATGTCTGCTATGGCAAAGGCTTACCAGAGGTCTTCATCGGCGGTGAATCGATCTGACCCCGCGGGTCGCGTATCGCCACAAGCCAATCTTGTATGACGCAGCAGAAATCCTCCTTTTACTCCAGACGCCGGATAGCGAATGAATCCGTCATCCCCCGCCATGTATCGAGGCGGGTGAAATCGAGGTGTAAGGAATGGATTTTTCACAAACGGCGCGCGCTTATCGCAAAACGACGCACCGGTTCAAAATGCACATATCACGATTGTCGGCATCAGATCGCGTGGCCGGTGCCCTTATTCTGGCCGGCACATTACTGGCAGCGATGTGCCTCACGACGACGGCTGCCCATAGTGCCGGGCTTTAGGAGGGTGCCGGGCTTTAGGAGGCTATGATGTCAGGCATGAAGATCGACCCGGCCACGATCGTCCCGCTCTGTAGAATCGCGGAGGCGCGATGAGTTGTCGGAATTTTGGGACGCTTGGGATTGCTGTGCCTGTTGGGCCTGGGCATCCCTGCTATCGGCCGACTCGCTGCTATCCTGTGTATCACGCTGCTTGGCGGCTGCCGCTTGCTGCTCTGCATCCGTCCGCTTTGCATGGTTGATCTCTTGCCGCACCACAGCGATCGATGGAATTCCCGAGGGGGTGGGTGTCACAGACATGGCGAGCTCCTTTTCAGATCGGTGGTCCGATCAATAAGGAAGCCATTCTTTCCTATGATCGTTAATTAGTTGTTTAGATATAACTCACTTTGTCGAACGTACTTTGGGC
>LNAP01000187.1_pt1 | contig 72278 bp, 70 predicted proteins | sample 602601 | NCBI WGS metagenome assembly LNAP01 (sample SAMN02440304, study PRJNA202911) | soil metagenome | biome: Subtropical and temperate rainforests or woodlands; isolation source: soil samples (1 kg each in a 20% v/v slurry with milli Q water) were... ...
GTACGTCGACCTTCTGATTGCGGATATGAACGGTGTGGTGCGCGGCAAGCGCATCGAACGCACCAGTCTTCATAAGGTTTACGAAAAAGGCATTAACCTCCCGGCGTCGCTGTTTGCTCTGGACATCAACGGTTCTACGGTGGAAAGCACCGGCCTGGGTCTGGACATCGGCGACTCGGATCGAATCTGTTTTCCCATCCCCAATACCCTGAGCATCGAGCCTTGGCAGAAGCGGCCCACCGCGCAGCTGTTAATGACCATGCACGAACTCGAAGGCCAGCCGTTCTTCGCTGACCCGCGCGAAGTGCTGCGTCAGGTGGTGAGCAAGTTCGATGACATGGGCCTGACCATTTGCGCGGCGTTCGAACTGGAGTTCTATCTGATCGACCAGGACAACGTGAACGGTCGTCCGCAGTCGCCGCGCTCGCCGGTGTCCGGCAAACGTCCGCACTCGACCCAGGTGTACCTGATCGACGATCTGGACGAATACGTCGACTGCCTGCAAGACATCCTCGAAGGCGCGAAAGAGCAGGGCATCCCCGCTGACGCCATCGTCAAGGAAAGCGCCCCGGCGCAATTCGAAGTGAACCTGCACCACGTCTCCGACCCTATAAAGGCCTGCGACTACGCGGTGTTGCTCAAGCGTCTGGTGAAAAACATCGCCTACGACCACGAGATGGACACTACGTTTATGGCCAAGCCGTATCCGGGCCAGGCGGGCAATGGTTTGCACGTACACATTTCGATTCTCGACAAAGAGGGCAACAACATCTTTGCCAGCGAGGATCCCGAGCAGAACGCCGCACTGCGTCACGCGATCGGCGGTGTGCTCGAGACCCTGCCGGCGCAGATGGCGTTCCTCTGCCCGAACGTCAACTCGTACCGGCGTTTCGGCGCGCAGTTCTACGTACCGAACTCACCCAGCTGGGGCATCGACAACCGTACCGTGGCGGTGCGCGTGCCCACCGGTTCGGCAGATGCCGTGCGCATCGAACACCGCGTTGCGGGTGCCGATGCCAACCCGTACCTGCTGATGGCGTCGGTGCTGGCCGGTATTCACCACGGCTTGACCAACGAAATCGAACCGGGCGCCCCGGTCGAAGGCAACAGCTACGAGCAGAACGAGCAAAGCCTGCCGAACAACCTGCGCGATGCTTTGCGCGAGCTGGACGACAGCGAAGTCATGGCGCGCTACATCGACCCGCTGTACATCGACGTGTTCGTGGCGTGCAAGGAAAGCGAACTGGCCGAGTTCGAAAACTCCATCTCCGACCTTGAGTACAACTGGTACTTGCATACGGTTTGATGGGCCAAACACCCGTCAAATGTGGGAGCGGGCTTGCTCGCGAAAGCGCCGGATCAGTCGCCATCAATGTTGACTGTGCCGTCCTCTTCGCGAGCAAGCCCGCTCCCACAGGGGATTGGCGACGTACACAGGTTTTGCGAACACCACCGATCAACTGTGGGAGCGAGCCTGCTCGCGAAGAGGACGGCACAGTCAACATTGATGTCGCCTGACACTCTGCCATCGCGAGCAGGCTCGCTCCCACAGGAAATCGTGGTTTTCTGATCGTTAATTGGTCGGCTTTAGTCCGGCGACTACTTACTCCTCTGCGTAGAGTCACAACCATGACAAACACTCGCAGCGACTGGGAACAACGCTTCCAGTCCCTCACACTAGAAGGCCGCGCATTCATCGATGGCCAATACCGCCCGGCACTCAGCGGCGACACCTTCGAGTGCATCAGCCCGGTCGACGGCCGCTTCCTGGCGAACATCGCCAGCACCGACGAAGCCGACGCCAATGCCGCCGTGCAGGTCGCACGCCGCACATTCGAATCCGGCATCTGGGCGCGGTTGGCGCCCGCAGAACGCAAGCGCATCCTGATTCGTTTCGCCGATCTGATTCTGCAAAACCAGGAAGAACTCGCCCTACTCGAAACCCTCGACATGGGCAAACCGATCAGCGATTCCATGAGCATCGACATCCCTGCGACCGCCAACGCGATCCGCTGGAGCGCCGAAGCCATCGACAAAATATACGACGAAGTCGCCGCCACACCGCACGACCAACTCGGCCTCATCACCCGCGAGCCGACAGGCGTGGTCGCCGCCATCGTGCCGTGGAATTTCCCGTTGATCATGGCCAGCTGGAAGTTCGCCCCAGCCCTGGCGGCAGGCAATTCGTTCATCCTCAAGCCTTCGGAAAAGTCACCGCTGACGGCGATTCGCATCGCGCAGTTGGCCCTCGACGCCGGCATCCCCAAAGGCGTGTTCAACGTCCTGCCAGGCTTCGGTCACACCGTCGGCAAAGCGTTGGCGTTGCACATGGACGTCGACGTGCTGGCCTTCACCGGCTCCACCGCGATTGCCAAGCAACTGCTGATCTACGCCGGGCAAAGCAACATGAAACGCGTCTGGCTGGAGGCGGGCGGCAAGAGCCCGAACGTGGTGTTCGCCGATGCGCCGGACTTGCGCGCAGCCGCTCAGGCAGCGGTCAGTGCGATCGCCTTCAACCAGGGCGAAGTCTGCACCGCTGGCTCACGTCTGCTGGTGGAGCGCTCGATTCGCGAGCAATTCATTCCGCTGCTGGTGGAAGCACTGCAAGCCTGGAAACCGGGCCACGCCCTCGATCCTGAAACCACCGTCGGCGCGGTCGTCGATCAGCGCCAACTGGACAACGTGCTGCGCTACATCCAGATCGGCAAAGACCAGGGCGCGCAACTGATTGCCGGCGGCAATCGTACCCTCGCAGACACCGGTGGCCTGTACCTGGAGCCGGCGATTTTCGACGGCGTGACCAACGCCATGACCATCGCCCGGGAAGAAATCTTCGGCCCGGTGCTGTCGCTGATCACCTTCGACACCGCTGAAGAAGCGCTGCAGATCGCCAACGACAGCCTCTTCGGTCTGGCGGCCGGCGTGTGGACCAGCAACCTCAGCAAGGCCCACACCTTCGCCCGTGGTTTGCGCGCCGGCAGCGTCTGGGTCAACCAGTACGACGGCGGCGACATGACCGCCCCGTTCGGCGGGTTCAAGCAGTCGGGTAATGGTCGGGACAAATCGCTGCACGCGTTCGACAAATACACCGAACTCAAAGCGACCTGGATCAAGCTCTAACACTTTTACAGCGGCGGTCGCAGGCGAGCGTTTGCGGCCATCGGAGAAACCTATGAAACAAGACTTTGTTAAACAAAAGCATGTAAACAGCTACTACGCCGCCACCCGCAATCAGACCGGTGATTACCCGATTCTTGAAGAACTGGTGGACTGCGACGTCTGCGTGATCGGCGCCGGCTACACCGGTTTGTCCTCGGCGCTGTTCCTCAGCGAAGCGGGTTACAGCGTGACCGTACTGGAAGCCGCCAAAGTCGGCTTCGGCGCCAGTGGTCGCAACGGCGGCCAACTGGTCAATTCCTACAGCCGCGACGTCGATGTGATTGAAGAGCGTTACGGCGACAAAACCGCCGAAGTGCTCGGCAGCATGATTTTTGAAGGCGCTGACATCATCCGTTCGCGCATCAAAGAGTACGACATCCAATGCGACTACCGCCCCGGCGGCATCTTCGCAGCGCTGAACAAAAAGCAACTCAACGGCCTGGCCGAGCAAAAGAGCAGTTGGGAGCGCTACGGCAACAAAAACCTGAGAATGCTCGACGCCGCTGACATCAAGCGCGAAGTCGGTTGCGACAACTACGTCGGCGGCCTGCTCGACATGCAGGGCGGCCACATTCACCCGCTGAACCTGGCCCTCGGCGAAGCCGCCGCGATCATCCGCCTGGGCGGCAAAATCTACGAACAATCTGCCGCCGTGGAAATCACCTACGGCGAGCCGATCACCGTGCGCACCGCCAAAGGCGTGGTGCGGGCCAAGTACCTGCTGATCGCCGGCAACGCCTACTTGCCTCAAGACCTCGACAACCGCGTTACGCGCAAAAGCATGCCGTGCGGTTCGCAAATCGTCGTCACCGAACCGCTGTCCGAAAAAGTCGCCCGCAGCCTGATCACCAACAACTACTGCGTCGAAGACTGCAACTACCTGCTCGACTACTACCGCCTCACCGCCGACAACCGCCTGCTGTACGGTGGCGGCGTGGTCTACGGCGCCCGTGAGCCGGACGACATTGAGCAACTGATCAAACCAAAAATCCTCAAGACTTTCCCGCAACTCAAGGACGTGAAAATCGACTACCGCTGGACCGGCAACTTCCTGCTGACCATGTCACGCATGCCGCAATTCGGTCGCATCGAAAAGAACGCCTACTACATGCAAGGCTACAGCGGCCACGGCGTCACCTGTTCGCACCTGGCCGGCAAACTCATCTCGGAAATGATCCGCGGCGACGCCGAACGCTTCGACGCCTTCGCCTCCCTGCCGCACATGCCCATGCTCGGCGGCCGCACCTTCCAGGCTCCGCTCACCGCCATGGGCGCCGCGTATTACGCTCTGCGTGACCGGTTTGGTATCTAAGCCAGACGCAATCCCTGTAGGAGCCGAGCTTGCTCGCGAAGGCGGCCGCACAGTCAGCATCTCTGTCGACTGACACACCGCCATCGCGAGCAGGCTCGCTCCCACAAGGGAACTGGCGACATACACAAATTTTGCGAACAATACCGACCACTGTGGGAGCGGGCTTGCCCGCGATGAGGGCGGCACAGTCAATATTGATGGCGCCTGACACACCGCCATCGCGGGCAAGCCCGCTCCCACAGGTTTCGTGCATGGACGGACGGCTATCGTGCGCCTGTTCAATTTATCCAGCCGTTTATCGAACCTGCTGAGCAACACCAACAAACGTGATTTAATACCCGCCTTTCACGGTTCCGGGACGGGAAACGGCGTGATCCGCGGCCACCAGTCGCCCGCCACCCACCCCCATTACCCCTTAAGTATTCTTCGCATAAGGCTGTCATGGACACGGGCTCACGACTCAAATTAGTACGCGAAAGCTACAAACTGTCCCAGCGCGAGCTGGCCCGGCGTAGCGGCGTCACCAATCCCTGATCGAACAGAATCGCGTCAGTCCCTCCGTCAGCTCCCTGAAAAAACTGCTCGAAGGCATCCCCATGTCTTTGGCGGACTTCTTCACCTTCGACCAACCGCCCCGCGAGCACCAATACGTGTTCCGCGCCAATGAACAGCCGGATCTGGGGCGTCATGGGTTGCGGTTGCTGCTGATCGGCGCTTCGGTGCCGAGCCGGCAGATGCGGCTTTTGCGCGAGCAATACGCGCCTGGGGCGAGTTCGGGTGAAGAACCCATCGTGCATGCTGAGGGGGAGGAGTGTGGGCTTGTAACCCGTGGCACGGTTGAATTGACCGTGGATGGGCAGATCAGTGTGCTCAACGCTGGCGACGGCTATTACTTCCCGACCACGTTGCCGCATCGGTTTCGCAATATTGGGGCGGATGAGGCCGAGATCATCAGCGCCAACACCCCGGCGAACTTCTGATATCGATAGCGAACATCAAACCTGTAGCAGCTGCCGAAGGCTGCGTTCGGCTGGAAGCAGTCGTAAATCCGAGGACTGTTCCTAATCATTGCGCTCTACGATTGACAACCCGAATCATCCAAAACACTATCAGCCCATGACCTGCATACGCCGCATGAACATGATGTGCTCCTCCATGACCGCCTCTGGCGGGCCATGAGGTCATGCGTTCACAGGATTGACGTAATCACCCAAGGCCCCGCCAGAAATGGACGGGGCTTTTTAGTTCTCCGTCTACCGATGGCTAACGGAGAATGAGATGTTCGAGATTAGACGCGCCACGCACAACGATGCCCAAACGGCGTTCGACATTCGCCTTCAAGCGATACGGCATCAATGCGTCGGTGCCTATACCACGGAGCAAATGCTGGCCTGGACGGCAGGAGCGGCCAAGGACGGGTATAGCGACCTGATGAATAAACACTTTTATCTGGGCTGTATTCAGGGTGAGCCGGTGGCGACAGGAATGCTTGATCTGGAGAAGAGTGAAATCGGCGCAATCTTTGTGCTCCCGAGCTTTATGCAACGTGGCATTGGCTTGAGAGTCTTGGACTACCTTGAATGCCTGGCGCGGGAATTGGGGCTGAGGGAAGTCAATCTGGACGCCACTTTAAACGCCGCTGACTTTTACCGGCGCTGCGGTTTCGTTGGTCACGAACCAGCAATTTACCATTCGCCCTCCGGGCTTGTGTGCCGATGGTGAAAGCGCTTTTGTAGGCTTGGCATAGGTTGATAGCTTCACCGACGGCAGACCCGGAGGGGTTCGTGCAGCCCGCAATATTCCTGATTGCCACGATTGACAGTCGTAACGACTTGTAGGAATTTAGCCGCCCGCAGGTAAGGAATATCTGCTGACGACCAAAAATGGCCGTTATTCACCACACAGGGATTGTCTATGCAGGGTTCAAACACCGTTGCTCAACAGGTGTGCGGTCAGCTGGTGCACGAGCATCAGCACAACGCGCACATGAACATTGCCCAGCAAATTCTCGAATGCCTGTTTCGACGTCGTAGCCTTGCCCCGGGGCAGGATCACGAGCTTTCGTTGCAGGTGCTGGAACCCCATCTGGCGAAGGTCATGCAAGCGGTCGAAAGCGGTCGCAAGGTCGAAATGGTCTTGCCAGCCTTTCCCGGCAAATCGCCCAGCCGCAAGAAAACCCTCAGTCATCTGCCTGACCTTGCCGAACATCATGCCATCGACGAGTTGCATCGCCTGTGCAATGAGATCCAGCAGATCTACGCACCAGGGGCGCTGATTCATATCTGCTCCGATGGCTATGTGTTCTCTGACCTGGTGCATGTTCCCGATGCAGACGTCAAAGCCTACACCGACGCTATTCAGGACTACGCCGAACAGCACTATCCCGGCACGTTCGCCCATTTCGATCTGCGGGATGCCTATCCTCCGCTTGATTGTCTGGACGCCATGCGTGAGGAGATGATGATCGAGCACGGCCAGTCCTTGGTCTTGTTGCAGCAGCGTTTCAAGGATGAGCCGCACATGATGTTGATGTACTGCGGTATCCATCGCTTCCTGTCCGAGGATTACTCGGGGCTCAAGGTGTTCGCCGGCATGAGCCTTAATGCGGTGAAGAAAATCGCCAAGCCTGCCTCGCAGCGGGTGATCCAGCGCAGTGAAGCCTGGAGTGCGCTGTTACAGGCGCGCTACCCGCATTGCCTGCGCCTGTCGATTCACCCGCAACTGGCGGTGTCGACGAAGATCGGTATCCGGTTGGTGCCAACCAGTGACCTGTGGCGTACGCCCTGGCATTCGGTGGCGATCAAGCGACGGGGTGTGGTCACCCTCGAAAAACGCAGCAATGTGGATGAGCGCTACCACCGCTTGGTGTTCCGCAAGGGGCGTCCTTGTCACTACGCCAGTGCTCAATAATGGCGTCTCGGTTGCGGGTCGAAGCCGTACTCTTCGATTTGGATGGGACCCTGGTCGACACCCTGCCTGACATCACCTGGTGCCTGAACCAGGTGTTGCTCGAACACGGTTGCCCGGCGCAGACAGCGGAAACGGTGCGGGGTTATATCGGCGGTGGGGTCACAGCGATGATCGAGCAGGTCGCCACGGGGTTTGGCATTGCCGATGGGGCCGCGATGCACCAGCGCTATGTGACGCTCTACCAAAACAACCTTGTTCAATTTTCCCGGCCCTTCAGCGGTGTGCTTGCCTTGCTTGAAGGTTGTCGCCAGTTACAAGTGCCGCTGGCAATCGTGACCAACAAGACCGAGGAAATGGCCCTGCAAGTAGCCGATGCGCTGCTTCCGCAGAATGCCTTCGGGACGATTCTGGGGCATCGCGCGGGCAGGGCGCTCAAACCTCAGCCGGAGGTGGCATGGGAAGCTGCCCGGCGATTGTCGGTTGATCCGCAACGCTGTTTGTTCGTCGGTGACACCGAGATCGATTTGAAGACCGCCCATGCTGCAGGCATGTACTCGGCGGCGGTCACCTGGGGGTATGGCATGACACCTGACTTGCAGGCCCTGGCCCCGAACTTCTGCTGCGAACAGCCGGCCGGATTGCTGCGCATTCTGCAGCAAGTCTGCGGTACGGCGCATGCATTCACCGAGCATGGCGACACCGTTAAATCCTATTGATACACACACTCTCAAGGAAGTTGTTCTATGGAACATAGAGACGCCTGGATCGCTGCCGTCAGCGATTTGCTCGCGGGTTATCTGCTCAAAGGCACGGATGATTGTTTCGACACACAAGGCAGAGCGCATCTCGCGTTACGTTTGGGGCACTGCTTCGATCAGGGCCTGCCGGTGCGTCTGGTGCTGCCAGGTTTTCCCTGCAAGTCGCCAAACGCCACTGACCAGACTTTCGGCGTGCTGCCGGACTACGGCGAGGTCATCGCCATCGAGCGCCTCGACCAACTCGGCCAAGCCATCGCCGCGCTGCACGCACCGGGTTGTGTGGTCTCGATCCTCAGTGACGGAACGACGTTCAACGACATCGTCGGCGTGGCCGACGACGTTCGCCAGACCTACAACCGGGCTTTGCGTGACCTGTGCACCACCCATACGATTCAGTGGGTCAGCATGGAAGACCTGTTCCCACAGGCCCAAAGTGCCGAGTCGGTTCGCGCCAGCCTGATCAAACAGGCCCGTTTGCCCTGGAAAAACCTTGGGGATCTGATCGAGCAGAGCCGGCACGATGAATCCCTCAGCCAGGCGCATGACCACCTCTGCAGTCACCTCTACAACGACCTGCGGCTGTGCCGTGAAGACGGGCAGAGCGAGGATGAGTACCTGCAGCAAATCAACTTCAAAGCCTACCAAATGATGTATCGAGGGCAGGCATTGAATGCGGCAGTGGATCGCTTCTTCGGCGATGACATTCGCTTGTCGGTCCATCAATACAGCAATGCCGGGCCCAAATTCACCTTCGGCCTGGCCGAAGGGCTAACCCGTGTCGACAGCCCCTGGCACGCCGTACCGGTGTGCAACCTCGATGGCAGCCAAACCCTTCGCGCCCGCGCCCAGGTCGACCTCGACCACCATGTGCTGGTCACCTGGCAAGGTCGCCCGTGGCTCTACCACCAAACAGAAAACCCGCAGGCCCAAGGCTTCGAGTACGAACTGCAAAAACTGCCGCTGTTTGGCCTGGTGGTGCGAGACCCGTTGGGGCTGGGTTTCGAACGACTGTCCACGGGCCTGCTCGAGGCACTGGTGGAAACCTTCGGTTTCGTCTGCCTCAAGGGCTGCCGCTTCGATGACCAGGACAGTTTTGCTCGCAGCTGCGAACGCTTTGGCACGCTGTACGAATGGGCCTTCGGCGCCGTGCACGTGGTCAAGCCTGCGGACAAACCCCAAGGCGTGGTGCACTCGCTGGAGAAAACGCCGTTGCACTGGGACCTGAACATGCTGCCCGACAGCGACGCACAGGTTCAGCGCAACCCGAAATTCTGCGCCAGCAAATTCATGCTGTATTGCAAGACCGCGCCGCAGCCGGGCGAGGGGCAGACCACCATCGTCGACAGCCGAAACGTACTGCGCAAAGTCGGCCAGCAAGTCGCCCGACAATGGCAGGACGTGAACATCACCTACTACACCAAAATGACCTACTTCGGTGGCTCCCCGCGCATGTACAGCCTGGTGGATCATCACCCCCGCAGCGGCGAACTGATCCTGCGTTACCAAGAGGGCACCGACTCGACATTGCAGACCCTGAGCCAGGCTGTGCAGGACCATGATGAGGAAGCTCAACAGGCGCTGCTCGAACAGGTCAACTCGCTGGTTTATGACCCGGAGTGCCTGATTGCCCATCAATGGAGCGAGGGTGATCTGGTGCTGATTGATAACTATCGGACGCTGCATGGCCGGTTGCCGATGTCGGCGGGTTCTTCGTCGCGGGAGTTGTGGCGGGTGCAGGTTTACTGACCGCCATCGTTTGCAAGGCCCTGGAGGCAGGGCCTTCTTCGAGACCTTTTCCCATCACTGTGCGATGAAGTTGCGAATCGAGAAAAATCGCTGGCATTGCATCAGCATCACACCAAGTTGGCCCAATACTCACATCTACCTCGACGCAGATGGCAACATTGATATGCGAAAAGGAAGTGGCACTGACACTGATCGCTTGAGGCCGTGCGAATGGGATCTAGCGAAGCCATAGTCGTAAAAAACCCGCAATAACACGGGTTTTTTTACGGCTCAAATAGGGTCACTGCCCCTTAGGCGCATCAAACCCACGCTGCTCAATCACCCGAAACACATCGCTCACATCCTGGACCATGATCCGGGCGATGTTGGTGACGGTGTTGATGTCGTGCTCGGCGTAGTCGGGGAGGCTGGTGCAGGCCATGAGGTTGAGGTATTTGAGGACGGCGTTGAGGCGTTCGCTGAGGCAGTTGTGGAGTTCGCGTAGCGGGGCGTCGGCGTCAATGAGGAGGACGGGGTGATCGGTGGCGAAGTGGGACATGGGGGTGTAGTGGCGGAGCGGGTTGTTCGTACTCATAAGTAAATCTTCCTCGTATCTGTAAGAAGAGCTACTGCCGTTCGCTGCGAATCGAAAGGGTGGTAGCTATGTGCGGGTTCGCAGACCGAGGATACGAGGAACCCGGCAGACCCGAAGATCTCCCACACACAGCCACCATAAAACGGAGTACGGGCGCGTTTGTGCGGCCGTTGCTGGTTATGGTGTGCAAGGTTACTACACGTATCGTCAGGGCTGCGAAACCCTATCGCTGAATTCGCTCAGCGACAGACCCACTCTAGGCAGCGATTTCGGTAGCCGCAACCGGGCTGTAGGACCACACGCGCTCACTGTGGCGAGGGGGCTTGCCCCCGTTCGGTGGCGCAGCCGCCGTAAAACCGGGCGTTGCGGTGTGTCTGAGGAAACGGGCTAGCAGGGTTTGGGGCTACTTCGCAGCCCAACGGGGGCAAGCCCCCTCGCCACAAAGGGCAGATTCCTACATGTTTTTCAGACTTCAAAATCCTCGCCGTGCCTTCATCGAACGTTCAGGCGCGGGATTTCCCGTGGGGAGGCTCGGCAGGATTCATTAAATTTTTTGGGGGGGTGTGGGGGCATAAGCGGGATTGCTCGCGATAGTGAGGGGTCGGGGCACTTTGAGGAGTCTGTCACTCGACTGCGTCTGAAGTCACACCGTCGCGTTACTCCGCAAGGTAAGTAGCCTGTGTGTCATGAAGTGGCTGCGCGATGTTGAGTGCATGTTTGACTGCCCGGCGTTCCTCGCCTGTGAGGCTCTTTCTACCAAAATCATAGGAGTCACCACCCGGATTCATGTGCAGCGAAAAGAGCCCAATGATCTCGTCGTCAGCCACTTTGAGGATCAATTCCATGTAAGTCTCGCTTGAGGTGCTCGCCGTTAAATAGGTGAGGCCTTCAACCACTGCGCTGCCGCACCAATGCAACTCATCCCAGGCCAGGAAGTTCCCATTCGCGGTTCCAATTTCTTGTAGATACCAAGACGTCGAATCTTCTTGGAGTGCTTGCAGTGCTGGCAGAAATCTCTCGCAGGAGAGGATGTCGAGTGGGTACTTGAGCTTGCCGTGGTGAATGTTATGCAGGCGTTCTGCTGACTGCTCTGGTGCTTGAGCCGCGCCGACAACTTTCGCCTTCAGCAGGTGGCTTTGGGCAATTTCTGAAGGTTGTTCACTCCAGCCATTCAAGTCGGAAACTGGCGGGCACCAGATAAGCAGAAGGATCTCACCAACGTCTAAACGGTCATGGCTATCAAAGAACGCGAAGGTTCTTTTGCCAACGCTCGGCACGATGTCTTTGAGGTGGAGTATCGGCGCGCTGTAGTCGATGCCCTGATCCAGAGACCAGAACATCGGGCAGTAGGTTTTCATCTGTGAACGCTCCTGGGAGGACAGCGCACTGTACGGTGTCTTTCCTGATTGCTCACATGAAAGCGGCCGCTCGGTTTTCACACAACGCTAGCACGATTCAGATTGCTCATATGTCCGATGCCGGCGGCCTTCAAACGGCTGACCAGATCGTCGCGTGCTGCTCGCCCACCCGATCGGACATATTCAAGCTCCGATGCGGTGATCAATACCATCGAAACCAACCTGACTGGAGATAACGGCATGTCATCCAGTCGGGTCGGGAAATCCGGTTCCAGGGCTCCCAGCAGGACGCCGGTACAATCGTCCTCGGTCACGAAGCTTTTGGGGAGTTGATCGCTCATGTGGTGCGACAGGCTGAACCCGGGAATTTCGAGAGTTGTGCTTCCACTTCAAGGTTTTTTTTGCTGATGGCCAGGCAACTCAAGATTCCACCACCTCAATCGTCCATTCGCCCTGCACGTTCCGTGTGACGTATTGGATCGGCACAAACATTCCATACGCTTCGAGGTAGACGTAAATGTCGGTGCTGTATTGGTAGGCATCTCTTGTGCAACTGAGTACCTTGGCAGTCCCGGTCAAACTCGGGTGATACGTGCTGGCGGGTTTCTGCGACTGCACCTCACAGCTGTATCTGTCGTCGACCGGCACCAAGGCTCTGGGACCTTTCCCGCCGTTGGTATAAAGAAGCTGCATATCCTGCGTCGTGTATCGCAGGAGTGCGCCGACCGGCATGTTCGCCCAATCGCCCTCGAAGCTGAGTTTCGTCAGCGCCTTATTCTCGATCGTTATCTCACCTGCATGATTGTTGAATTCACTTTCAGCCAGGTCAATCAGACCCCGGAAAGTAACTTTGGCCCACTGACTTCCTCTGCCTTTAAAACGCTCCGTCAGTTGTTTACTCGTCTCGTCAGAAAGGTATTTCGAGTCACGCCCGTTAAGCCGTACGCCTTCATCTGAATACTGCCTTGGCTCGGACTTATCCGTGAACACCCGACGTAAGTGCCGAATGCTTTTCTCCGGTTTGGGCATGTTCAATGCCTCGATGGCTCTCAACACGGAGACGGCAACGGCGGGGACCGGCAATTCGAAGGGAGACTGCTCGCGTCCTTCAAAAGGTTTGTATTGATCCAGCGATTGCGGCTTGCCACAGGCCACCTGAAAAAGCTGACGTTCATCAGCGCCGAGGCTTTGCAGGCCGACGGTTTTAAGATCTGGCTGCATGTTTCCAGCGAGCACATGACTGTGAGCATCAAGGTAGAAATGGCTTAACGCGGTCAGTTGTTGCAGGGCGCAGTTGGCCGTCCACCGCTGGCGTACCTGCCCATACAAGACGTTTTTGCCGGGCATCAACATCTCGCCGGGTAGTACCCGAGCCGTCCAGAAAGTCACCTCATCACCTTTTACTTTCAGGCTGGCGCGGTCGATCATCTGCCAATCCTGAAGCTCGGGTGCCGAGAACACGCGCCATTGAGGAGGTGTTGTCTGGGCACACACTTGCTTCAACTGCGCACTTTGCAGGTACTGGCTCTTTTGTTCCGCAGGCAACTGCCAGGATTCCTCCGAATCCCCCCGCGGTTTAACGGCGAATAGAGACATCCCCGCTTTGCTGCGGTAAGCCATTTGCGCATCGGGTTGGCCGCAGTTGGCATCGAAGCGTGCCAGATAGTGGAGTTCCGGGCTGGGGGACGAAGTCACTAAATAGGTGATCCTGTCTCCCTCTCGCACAATCGAACTCGGCTCGGGGGGCTCCAACATCACACTGTTGAAAACCGCAAGGCCTGGCTGGGCCTCGGGTGTTGTGATTTGAGCGGGTTTTGTTGCTTGGCATCCAGAGAGGATCACGGCAACGGTAAGCAGTGAAAAGAAGCTGGAAGGGCGGGACGTGGCATCCATGCGGGTGTACTTCATTGAAAGAGTGATGGCATATTAACATGAGCTGGTTGCCAAGTAGGACGGCGCTTATAGCGACGATATTGTGTTCGTGCAGCGCGCCCCGGACAAAACAGGCATCTGAGTTTCAGGGCTGCTACTCAAATTATGGAGAGGAAAAGATGACTGGACAGATTTTAAAGTCGAAGTGGGTCAATTTTCTGGTGGCCGATGCCGAGGTGAAATACGACAACGTTGACGATTTATATTCCGTAGCCGGAGCTGGCAATGTGAATGCGTTGGGCTGGGTGCTGGGGGCCTTCAAGAAAGCATACGGAGGGCTGTGGGTCGGCGGGAAAATGGTGCTGACTCAAACCGCAGTCCGCTTGAGCGCAAATGCCATGAACCGCCTAATTCAGGATGGGACGCTGGATATTGAACTCCCACTGGAGTTGGTCAGAAAGGTCAGCGTTGAGGGTTGGTTCGGGATGAAGATCGTCCGTCTTGATACCGACGCTGGCAGCGTTAAATTTCGATGTTACGGCGCGAAGGACGTCGCCGCGCTGATAGAGAAGACAATCCTCTCGACAACTCGACAGGCCTGAACAAAACAAAAAACCCGCAACTCAGTGCGGGTTTTTTTACGACTCAACTCTGATCACTGACCCTTAGGAGCATCAAACCCCCGCTGCTCAATCACCCGAAACACATCGCTCACATCCTGGACCATGATCCGGGCGATGTTGGTAACGGTGTTGATGTCGTGCTCGGCGTAGTCCGGCAGGCTGGTGCAGGCCATGAGGTTGAGGTATTTGAGGACGGCGTTGAGGCGTTCGCTGAGGCAGTTGTGGAGTTCGCGTAGTGGGGCGTCGGCGTCGATGAGGAGGACGGGGTGGTCGGTGGCGAAGTGGGACATGGGGCTGTAGTGGCGGAGCGGCTTTTGAGTCGTCATGGTGTTAATCCTAATAAAAGTAGAATTGCCACCGTTCTGCTGCGAAACAAAATGGGTGGCAGCTATGCGCGGGTTCGCAGACCGGAGGATTAACACCAGGACCCGGCAGACCCGAAGGTCTCCCACGCACAACCGCCATAAAACGATACGCAGCCGGGAGTCGGCCGTGCCTGACGGAACAAGGTGTCAATCTTAAGGGCTGCGAAACCCTATCGCCAACTGCGGTCAGCGACAGACCCACTCTAGGCAGCGATTTCGGTAGCCGCAATCGGGCTGTAGGACGCCAAGATTGTCATTTTGGCGAGGTGGCTCTTCCCCGTTCTATGTCGTAACGCAGTAAAACCGGGCGTTACGGTTTGTCTGAGGAAATGGGCTAGCAGGGTTTGGGGCTGCTTCGCAGCCCAGCGGGAGCAAGCTCCCTCGCCACAATCGGTTATTTCCTACGAGATTTTCGGACTTCAAAATCCTCGCCGTGCCTTCATCGAACGTTCAGGCGCGGGATTTTCGGCGGTGAGTGACGCTTGCTTCCGTTCAGCATCACCATAGTCGTAGACTGAACGCCAACGGGAATTCAAGGATGGAACGCGCCCATGATCGAAATCGGCAGCCGCAACAACGCCCCCACGCCACAGCACCAAACCCAGGACATTTACCTCTTCCACATCGACCTTTCCCGGCCGGATACGCCTTTTTGTTTCGAGCAGTCCATCGGTGGCGGTCATTGCGAGCAGGGTGGGGCGGCGTGGTTGGCGGTGTCGGCGCTTGAAGCCTGGCCGGGTGAGTGGCGTCTGCATTTGCAGAAGTCTGGTTGTGGCTGGGTCGCCGAAGTGGTGGATGGTCATCCGGGCGTCGATCAGGCGACGCTGGTGTCGATGATTCTCGAACGCCACGCTGAGGGCGCCAAGCGCAACATTCATGTCGCCGGCCGTTACGGCGTTTAACCCGAGGAGAATCCCATGACCCAGACACTGGAACGCGCCATTGCCATCGCTGCGGCGGCACATGAGGGGCAGGTGGACAAGGGCGGCGCGCCTTACATCCTGCATCCGCTGAAAGTCATGCTGCGGGTGAATACGCTGGAAGAGCGCATCGTCGCGGTGCTGCATGACGTGGTCGAAGACTGCGGCATCAGCTTCGACGACCTGCGTAACGAAGGCTTCAGCGAAACGGTGCTGATGGCGATTGCGTCGGTGACCAAGGTGCCGGGCGAATCCTACGAGGCGTTTATCGAGCGCGTGGCGCAGAACCCCATCGGGCGGGTGGTGAAACTGGCGGATCTGGAAGAGAACAGCGACTTGTCGCGGATTGCCCAGCCGTCCTGGGAGGATCTGGAGCGCGTTGAGAAGTATCGGCGGGCGATCGGGGTGTTGCGTTCGTAGAGTGGAGTTCCAGGTTTACTGCGTGCTCATGCTTATAAAACGCCCTTCGCCGGCGATGCATCGGGCTTGGCAATCCAGCCGACATAGGTGAGCCAGAGGCCGATCAGCACGGCGACGCCGAAGCCGACTTGCACCAGCAACGGCACCCTCGCCGATACAGCCACGCCACGTTCAATCAGTTGCGGCGCGGCCAGGAGTACAGCGCCGCGAAGCGCCAGGAACCAACCGAACAGGGAAATCACAACCGCCGCGGCGTTCGACCAATATTGATGGAACGCGATGATCAGCAGGCCACCGAACAACAGCAGGGCGCCGGCAAACCACACGGTGAGCGGGCTCGCGAAGAAGTCGGCTGCCAGTGGCCCCATGTCTGGCGCCCGCACGGCGATGATGCCGGGCACGATGACCAGCCAAGGCCCGATGACGCGTGCGAACGCGCGCGTGCGCGCTCTGGATTCTGCTGTGGCGGGCATGGGAGTTCCCTCGATCACGTCGCTCGGTGGTTAGGGGAACTCTACACTCCATTTGCGGGCCTATCGAATATGGCAAGCAAAATGGAAAAGACAGAAACTCCCCAGGATCCGAAGGCGATGTCACGCCGTACGGCCATCACTTATGGGATCGGCCTGCCGCTTGCGCTGCTGGTATTGATCTTCCTGCCGGCTGGCACTATTGCCTGGCGGCCCGGATGGGTATTGCTGATCGTGCTGATTTTGGCTTTGGGCGCGTCAGGCCTTGTCCTGGCGTGGGTCAACCCTGTGATCTATCGCGCGCGCAGCCGGATTCAGCCAGGCACTAAAAGTTGGGACAAAGCGCTGCTGGCGCTCATATTGCCGACGATGACGGCGGTCCTGCCGGTCGCGGCGATCGATGCCGGGCGTTTCCATTGGTCGGCGGTACCGGCCTGGTTGGTGCTAGGCGGCTACATCGCTGTGCTGGCGGGCATCGCGGTAACAGGCTGGGCGCAGGCAGTGAATCCGTTCTTCGAACCAGGTGTGCGCATCCAGGCCGAGCGGCATCAGCGCGTGATCGACAGCGGCCCTTACCGTTTCGTGCGTCACCCCGGGTATATTGCCGCGCTGTTCCTGTTCTTCGGCATGGCCCTTGCGCTGGGTTCGTTCTGGGCACTGTTGCCCGCCGCACTGGCGTCGGCGTTACTCGTCTTGCGCACGGCATGGGAGGACCAGCTGTTGCGGTCCGAGCTTGCAGGGTATGACGATTATACCCGTCGAGTACGGTGGAGATTGGTCCCCGGCCTCTGGTGAAGGCCAGGGTTGGATAGTGGTTTCCGAGCGGGAGGAGAGGAGCGCGCCAAGGCTGGCCGCCCCTTCACGACTTCACACACTGGGCCGGCAAAAAACAACGCTTTTGCTCGCCTGTTACGTTCATAGTCAGGTCGAGGATAACAGCATGAAATCCCGGATCATTGGGCTGCGAGTGGCCGGCACCGTCTACGCACTGATGGCCTTGGCGCAACTGGGGCGCCTGATTATTCGCCCCGAGGTTCTCGTTGATGGGTATCCCATGCCCCTGTGGCCCAGCGTGCTCGCCTTGGTATTGCTCGTGGTATTGAGCGTCTGGATGTGGTCGCTCACACAGTCGCGAGCAGAGTGAGGCTGACTCATCCAGGCCGAACCGCTTTTTGAACGACAAAGCCTCAAATCATCAGGGCTTTGTTCTTACGCGGCGGGTTTGATGTCTTAGTGGCGCGATGCTGATTTATCGACTGAACTGCTGCTCAGGTTTCAGGAGGAAATCAGATGGCGCGGCTCATTCTCGGTCATACCACCGATACGTCGATTAAAGTCTGGGTACGCGCCAGCGAGCGTTGGCCGGTGGCCTTTGTTGATGTCGTGGATTGCGACAACAACGCGACAGGCCCCACCAAGGTGCTCGATGCCCAGCCAATGGAGTTTTACACGGGCGTTCTGGAGTGGAAAAAGCTCAATCCCGATACGCCTTATACCGTGAAGGTGGCCTTCGGCAAGACCCGCGGTGCGGCGCCCGATGAGCGAGTTCGTGATGCCTATACCGAAGGGCGCTTTCGCACCTTTCCCGCGGTAGAACTGACCGGATCATTCTCTTTCGTGCTCGGCTCCTGCAATTTGCATTCGCTCGGGATACTGGAGAGGCCCGACCGCGCCTGGGTCGAGATTTCTCGGGTGGCCAAAAACAACGACGCACGCTTCATGATTCATTGCGGCGACCAGATTTACTCGGACATCCCGCGCCAGCCCGCCATCGATGTGCAGTTCTTTCGTGACAAGTATCTGGATGCCTGGGAGGACTGTGTGCCCGCGCGCCGGACGCTGACAGAGTTGTCGCATTACATGATTCTTGACGACCATGAACTGATCAATAACTTCGACACGGCCACCGGTTCGTCCACGCAAGCGCTGGCGAACGCCGCCATCAAGGCGTATTGGGAGTTTCAGCATTCGCACAATCCTTCGAGTCGTCATGCCGAGCATCATTACCACTACGAGTTCAACTACGGCGCGGTGAAGTTCTTTGTCATGGACACCCGTTATTACCGCAGCACGGCGCAAAAGTGTTTGCTTGATGAGGTCCAGGAAGACGACCTGTTGCGCTGGCTGTCGCGTTACCGTGATGACCTGAAGTTCGTTGTCACCAGCGTGCCGTTCGTGGGAGTGGTGAAAAACTCTGAAGGTGACAAATGGTCGGATCCTGCTTTCGAAGAGCAGCGAAGCCGCATCCTTGAGCATGTCCTCGAAAAAAACGTGTCACGCCTGACCTTCCTGACGGGCGACATGCACACCTCTTATCACGCCACGCTTGCGGTTTCGCGCGGTGAGAAAAGCACGGTGATCAATGAGTTGATGTCCAGCCCGATAAACCAGTACACCCCAAACATAAGGCCCGAGCAGATCTACAACATGAACCACTCGCACACCCTGCCTAATGGAATTTCCACGCTGTCGTGTATCGATCCGGATTCCTTTTACGGTAATCACTCGAATGTCATGGTGATCGATGTCGATATGACGTCAGCCAGGCAGACGGTGGGCTATAAGATTTTTCGCACAACAAAAACGGGTGCGGGGCCGAGTGGGAAATTCCATCCCTGAAGGGAAAGGAGAGTTCCATTGTGGTGAGGGGATTCCTATGGGTTTTTCGGGCCTCAGATCAATAGATCGCAGCCTTCGGCAGCTCCTACGCTGTGGCGTTCGTCCTGGTTCGAGCCATAGGGGCGCAGCGTTAGTATCTTTCCATTTACCTGTCATTCCCTTAGAAAAAAATCGGTCTAAAAAGCCCGACCCAGGCTTCGATCGATTTGCTATTCTGAAGCTGTAGGTGAAGACGCAGACTGATGCGCAAAGGGATAGCGAGGAGGCGTGGGGCGCGCTCCCAAGGGTACACGGTTAGAAAGATCTCCGCGCTGAGATCCAGCCCTTATGCCGTGTGAGGCAGAACAGCCTAAAGTTAAAAATCCTGTTCTGTGAGAGGCCCGATAAACCTTGTAAGCCAGAGACCAGCGCTGGCCACCTACATCGATTTCCAAAGCCCGCCTTGTGCGGGCTTTTTCGTATTTGCGAGTTGGTTAAACCATTTCAGCCACGACGCGTTCTTCGTAGCAGCTGCCGAAGGCTGCGTTCGGCTGCGTAGCAGTCGTAAATTCAGAAATTGCGGTACATCAGGCAGACCGAGCTCCCCGGATTCACGACTGCTTCGCAGCCGAACGCAGCCTCGCAAGCTCGGCAGCTGCTACAGATCACATTACGATTTAACTCACGGCACTCGCTTTTGCGGTTGGCGCCCGCACATCTGATTCATCACGCTCTGCCTGTCTGACGTGAGCCGAAAACCCAGTCTGATCCGACGCAATCTCCGCACGCAATGTCAGCTGCGGGATGTCATACGCGCCTGCATTCTGTGGCCGGAAAGGAATCGGTGCGGTCTTCCATAGGTCATCCAGCCGTTGGCCGAGCGCATCACAGGTCGTCGAAAATTTCGCTTCGTCCATTCGGCTGGTGCGATAGATCACGAACGGTGGCAGCACGTCGAAACCGGGGTAAAACAGCACGCCATGCTGAATCGGGAATAACACATCATCGATGGGCCCATTGATGCCCCGAGGGCTGTAATGAGACTCCCAGCCACCCGCAGTGACGATCAGCATCGCCCGTTTGCCCGCCAGCGTGCCTTCTCCATAGCGGTTACCCCAGCGCGCATCGGAATGCTCTCCTACGCCATAGGCAAAACCATAGGCATAGACGCGTTCCACCCAGCCTTTGAGGATCGCCGGCATCGAAAACCACCACAGCGGAAACTGCAGAATGACGGCATCGGCCCAGAGCAGTTTTTCCTGTTCGAGGACGATGTCCTGGCTTTGCCGGCCTTCTTCGAAGGCAAGTTTGGAGTCCAGCGAAGGATTGAACCGCGATTCGGCTGGCCGGCCGGGACTGTCATCGGCATCCAGCGAGGCTTTCCAGTCCATCGCGTATAGATCGGAGACTTGCACCTGGTGGCCGTTAGCTTCCAGGCGTTTGACGGCAAAGTCTTTGAGCGAGCCGTTCAATGATTTTGGTTCGGGATGGGCATAAACGAGCAGAACTTTCATGGCTGAGTCTCCGGTGTCAGGAGCCAGCAGAATCGGACGTTACCCGGTATATTGGAAATGAATAACCAATATGCCAGGTATTACCATGAATAATCTGCGACGCCTGGACATCAATCTGTTGCTGACCCTTGATGTCTTGCTCTCGGAACACAACGTGACCCGTGCGGCGCAACGCCTGAGTTTGTCTCAACCGTCGGTGAGTGTTCATCTTGCCAAATTGAGGGACATTTTCGGTGATCCGCTGTTGCTGCCAGGACCACGGGGCATGCGGCCCACGGCCAGGGCCGATGAGTTGCGCGAGCCGTTGCGTCAGGCCCTGGAAGCCCTGGAGCGTGCCGTGTCGCCCGCCAGTCCTTTCAATCCGGCCGAGGCCCGGCAGACGTGGAATGTCATGGCGTCCGACTACGGTGAGACGACTATCGTTTTACCTGCGTTAGCCGGGCTGCGTTCGGCAGCACCGGGTACGCGTATGGCGGTGTTTGATCTGGTTCCGTCTCAGATCGCCAGGCAAGCGGAGCAGGGAGCAATCGATCTGGCTTTCCACACCAGCGAGGACGCTCCCCCCGGCTTGCGGCGTCGAGCGTTGTTTACCGAACGATATGTTTTGGTAGGGCGTGCCGGCCATCCGCACTTGAAAAAACGGCCGACACTGGCGCAATTTTGTGAACTCGACCACGTGATCGTGTCACGGGATGGTGGGGCGTTTCAGGGTGTCACCGACCAGGCGCTTTCGGCGGTGGGCATGACGCGCCGGGTGGTGCTTTCAGTCCCGCATTTCCTGTTTGTGCGGTCGGTGGTGGAGAGTACCGACATGGTGGCGATGCTGCCGTCGCGGCTGGTTCGCGATGTGGGGGCGTTGGAAGTGGTCGAGCCACCGCTTGATGTCCCGGGTTACGAGATGTCGATGCTCTGGCCCGAGCGTGTTCATCGCGACCCTGCGCATCAATGGTTGCGCGAGTTCATTGTGAATGCGTTGTGATTAACGTCCGTTAAACGCAACCCATGTGGGAGCGGGCTTGCTCGCGAAAGCGGTGTGTCAGGCGACATCAATACTGGATGTACCGCCGCCTTCGCGAGCAAGCCCGCTCCCACAGGTTCTGCGCTTGGCATGAGTCTGCATTTTTCTGCTGTTGGTTGTGTTCACTCCAGTGTTTGGCTAATCTCGCACAAACACGCAAAAACAGGCATAACCATGCAAGCTGGGCATTCCATCACCGAACTCCCGCAGTTGCGCCGTCAGAAAATCCTTTTGATCCTGGAACGCGACGGTAAGGTCATGGCCTCCGAGCTGAGCCAGCATTTCGCTGTGTCCGAAGACACCATCCGCCGGGATCTGTCGGAGTTGGCCAGCGCCGGGCTGGTGCAGCGGGTGCATGGCGGGGCGCTGCCGCGGCCCAAGGATACGGGCAAGGATTACTTCACCCGGGTTGGCGAAACCGATGAGGTGAAAACCCGTCTGGCCCAACTCGCCGCACGCCGGGTCAAAAACGGCCAGATCGTGATTTTCGATTCCGGCAGCACCACGCTGCAGATCGCGCGCTCGCTGCCCGCTGACATTTCCATCACGGCCATTACCGCGTCGCCGATGATCGCGATCACACTGGCCGAATACAAAGGCATCACGGTGATTGTTGCCGGTGGTCAGCTCAATCCCGCGACGATGTCTTCCGGCGGCCATGAAACCCTGCGGTTGATCGAAGGCATCAAGGCCGATCTGCTGTTCACCGGGGTCTGCGCCATTCATCCGGAAGTCGGAATCAGCTCGCTGCATTTCGATGAGGTGCCGGTGAAGCAGGCGATGCTCGCCAGCGCTTCCCATGTGATTGCCGTCACCACCGCGGACAAGCTGGGGGCGGTGGAGCCTTTCGTTGTTGCGCCTTGCAACCGTGTGCATACCCTGATCACCGAACGTCACGTGGCCTCGGGCAATGTCGAGGATTATCAACAGCTGGGAGTCGAGGTGGTGCAGATAGACGCTTGAGCGTCATCGCACTCAGTGCTGCATGGGTTACGCTGATAGCAACGACGGGAGGAATGCAGCCATGACTGAGCGCCATATGATCCACTCGGAAACGCTATCGAACGGATGCAGCATCGAGGTTAAAGCCGAGATATTGAGAGACGGCTCGCTGAAGATGTTCATGGGTGTCTATTGGCCGGACGGCTCGGCCATCGTTGAGGACAACCACCCGTCGCCGCATCTGCTGGACATGGAAGCGGCAATGGACTGGGCCATCGAAAAAGCCAAAACCATCGGTAACAGCCAAAGAACGCTGTAAGGCCTGGCGATAACTGAATCATTGAGCATCTGGAAGGTCGTACCTGCGGTTTGCACGCACTTCGATTGAATTCGTGGATAGCGTCAACTCATCCCCGCCGCTCTGACCTTTGCTTTTAGGATGTTCAAATGAAGCGCACCGCGATAATGACCCTGGCCATTGCAGCTACTCTCTTGTTGGGAGGCTGCTTTCCTCACTGGGAAGATGATGACAGGTACGATCGGGATCACCGCCGTGAATACCGTCGCGACCATGACCGAGGCTATGACCAACGTGATGATCGAGGGTATGACCGGGATTACGACCGGCGTGATGATCGCCGTCGTTACCGTGACCGGGACCGCGACGACCGCGACGACGATTGATACTTGCTCGCCAGCCTTCAGAGCGGGCACCACCGCTCTGATCTGCCGTCAGTCATGCGAGGTGTCAACATGGGAATTCTGCCTGGACGTTTCACTCGGCATGTCAGCCACTGGTTGATCGCGGCGGGTATCGGCCTGACCGCAGTGGTGCTCAATGCACAGGCGCAAACACAACCTCAAGCCACTCAGGAAATAAACAGCTTGCTGGACTTTGTCGAGCACAGTGAGTGCCGGTTTGTGCGCAACGGGAGCGAATACCCGGGCGCTCAGGCCCGGGCGCATCTGGAAAAGAAGCTTGAGTATCTCGAAGAGAGGGACAAGATCAATAGCGCAGAAAACTTCATCGACCTGGCGGCCACCCAAAGCAGTGTGAGTGGTCGCGCCTATGAAGTGCGCTGTCCGGCGGGCGTACAACCGGCAGATACCTGGCTGAAGACCGAGCTGCAGAGGCAGCGACAACTTAATTGATCACGTTCGCTGCGCTAGCGCAGCAGATGAACCACCAACCCGATCAGCCCGCATCCCATCAGTACTTCGATCACACCCCGCTTGAAGCGGAACAAGGCGATGGCCGCCGCAATGGCGATCAGCGCCGAAGGCCAGTCGAGTTGGCCGCTGAAGCCGTTGGGCCAGAGCACGTGGTAGCCGAAAAAACACGCCAGATTAAGGATCACGCCGACCACCGCCGCGGTAATCGCGGTCAGCGGCGCGGTGAGCCGGAGTTCGTTGTGTGTCGACTCCACCAGCGGACCGCCGGCGAGGATGAACAGGAACGATGGCAGAAAGGTGAACCAGGTCACCAGCGTGGCGGCGAGGGCGCCGGCCAGGAACACATGGTCAGGGCCGAACACCTGCTGAACATAGGCGCCGACGAAACCGACGAAGGCCACCACCATGATCAGCGGCCCGGGGGTGGTTTCGCCGAGTGCCAGACCGTCGATCATCTGCGTGGGTGTCAGCCAGCCATAATGGCCGACCGCGCCCTGATACACATAGGGCAACACGGCGTACGCGCCGCCGAATGTCAGCAATGCCGCTTTGGTAAAGAACCAGGCCATCTGGGTCAGGGTGCCTTCCCAGCCGAACAGCATGGTGAGAATGCCCATCGGCAATACCCACAACGCCGCACCCACCAGCACCAGACGCAGCAATTTAAAACGGTTGAAGCGGGCGTGTTCGGGAGGCGGGGTATCGTCATCGATCAAGGCTGGGCCGAAGGATTTTTTCGCAGCACCGTGGCCCCCGGTCTGGAACCTTTCAGGCGCTAGACGTCCGCCGACATAACCGATGATGGCGGCGCCCAACACAATCAACGGGAAGGGCACATTGAACACGAAGATGGCCGTGAATGAAGCCGCGGCGATGCCCCACAGCCAGTTGTTCTTCAGGGCCCGCGAGCCGATCCGGTGGGCCGCCTGCACCACAATGGCGGTCACGGCAGGCTTGATGCCATAGAAAAGCCCGGCCACTACCGGCACTTCGCCAAAGCCGATGTACAACCAGGACAACGCGATCAGGATGAACAGCGAAGGCAGCACAAACAGCGCGCCGGCAATCAGGCCGCCCCACGTGCGGTGCATCAGCCAGCCGATGTAGGTCGCCAGTTGCTGAGCCTCCGGTCCGGGCAGCAACATGCAGTAGTTGAGGGCATGCAGAAAGCGCCGTTCCGAGATCCAGCGTCGGCGCTCCACCAACTCCTGGTGCATGATCGAAATCTGTCCGGCCGGCCCGCCGAAACTGATAAAGCCGAGTTTCAGCCAGAACAGGAAGGCTTCCCGCAGGCTGATCGCCTCAGGCTTCGACAGGTCCTGTTCGACGGTGGAAGAGGGGGCTTTATTCAAATCACGATTCCTTTTTCAACTGTCGATTCAAGCCTTCACGGCGTACCAAACATCGCCGTCCAGTAAATGCCTGCGTCACTCTTCGGGTCCACCGCGTAAGCCGCGCCCAGTTCACGAAATTGCGGGTTCATCAGGTTGGCGCAATGGCCCGGGCTGGCCAGCCAGCCATCGACCACTTTGCGCACGGTGTCTTGCCCGGCGGCGATGTTCTCGCCGACCTGTTGGCCCGAATAACCCGCCAATTCAGCCCGATCACCCGGTGTGCGGCCGTCGCGGTCCTTGTGATCGAAATAGTTATTGTTGGCCATGGCCCGGCTGTGGGTCTCGGCCGCGGAGCCCAATGTGGCGTTCCAGGCCAGCGGCGTCGTGGCGGTAAAGGCTTGGGTGCCGCACTGGCGCGTCTGAGCGCGGGCGCTGTTCATCGCTTCAAGCAGTTTCTGTCCCTCGGCCTGCCAGTCACCCAATCGCCCGGTCAACAGCGGACGCGCCAGCACAATGCGCCATTCACGGCCATCGCGGCTGACGCCGATGTCGACGAATTGCGGGTCCAGCACCACTTGGCAGAAACTCTCCTGAATCGCCTTCATGGCCGACGGCGCATCACGCGGGCCGGACAGGCTGATCGCCTGGACATTGACCATCGGATACGCCGCACGGGCCAGTGCCTGTTGCAAGTCACCGATGCTGTTGGCGGACAGGACCAGACGCGGATCGCTCGCCAGTGGTGGCAACTCCGAAGACGCCTGGCCGCCGCAGCGCTGTGCCTGGCTGCGGTAAACGTTGATCGACTCGACCAGCTGCGTTTCATCGGCCGCCGACGCGGCGACGCTGAACATCAGCCCGAATGACAACACGGCAAGATGCAAAACGGATGACAGGCTGCGCATGAAAATCTCCCTTGAACGGACTGCGTCCATGATGCGCGATTTCACCCCTGCGAATGCAATGCCTTTTCGCCTCGACATGCATTTATTGTCAGACGGCTGGAATGGCTTGCGGCGACTACAATCACAGCAGGTCAGCGCTACAACATCGCCGTTTCATTGCTTAAGCCAGTGTCATCGGAAGGATCGATCATGCGATTAAAATGGGTACTCACCTGCTTCGCAATCATCCTTCTGTGCGGCCAGGTGTTGGCGACTGAGCAGGAGCAAAAACAGGAAGTGGCTGAAGAAAAGGCGCAGGTCCTGGAAGAGAAAGCGGCAGAGAATAACAGCGAAGTTCCGGTGCCCAGGTCCGCAGTCATCACCCCCTCCGAAGCGCAGGCAGTCGATCCAGCAGGCGCAGCCCCTCTGGACGATGCAATCACCTGCTTTGCACGCAGTATCTATTGGGAAGCCAAAGGTGTTGCACCTGCCAACATGGAAGCCGTCGCCAGCGTGGTCATGAACCGGCTCGGCCATGGTGGGTTTCCCGATACGGTGTGCGCCGTGGTCAAGCAAGGCTCTGAAACGGGCTCCTGCCAGTTTTCATGGTGGTGCGACGGACGTGCAGATCAGGTAAAGGAAGACGACGAATATGCCCTCGCCAAGGAAATCGCGCGCAAGGCGCTCAACAAGCAACTCACGGACCGAACCCATGGTGCCTTGTATTTCCACGACAGAACGGTGAAACCCGCCTGGGCGAAGAAATACACCAAGACGGCTGAGACCCGGAAGTTCCTGTTCTATAAACCTCGTGGCGGGACGGCAAAATAGGGGTGAATCGCTTGATGATCATTGGGGGAGGGTGCTGCCCGTACAATTTTACGGATTCTTTACGGTCGATATTCTCCCTCGCGACGATACTTGCCGCGTTTTTTTGATCATGAATATGCCTGTATTTTTTCCTGATTCCAGTCAGTTAAGTGCGAAACCTGTGGGAGCGGGCCTGCTCGCGAAAGCGGTGTGTCAGGCGACATTCGCGAGCAAGTCGAATCGTCGCACCGCTGCTCCCACAGGGATTTCGCTAAACTGACTGACATTGCAATCCTTCCTCCTTATCGAGAAGCTACCCGTGAGCGAAACAGCGATCCCGGCCCATGAAGAATCCCATTCCAAAACCTCGGGAGTGGGCTTGCTCATCGCCGCGGTGGGCGTGGTTTATGGGGATATCGGCACCAGCCCTCTTTACACCCTCAAGGAAGTGTTCGCCGGTCATTACGGAGTCCAGGCCAATCACGACGGTGTACTGGGCGTTCTGTCGTTGATCTTCTGGTCACTGATCTGGGTCGTCTCGATCAAGTACGTGCTGTTTATCCTTCGCGCCGATAACCAGGGCGAGGGGGGCATCATGGCCTTGACGGCACTGGCACGTCGGGCTGCGGCGCCGTATCCCAAAATGAGCAGGGTGCTGGTGTTGCTTGGCCTGTTTGGCGCGGCACTTTTTTACGGCGACAGCATGATCACCCCCGCTATCTCGGTGCTCTCTGCGGTTGAAGGGTTAGAGCTTGCGTTTGATGGCATTGAGCATTGGGTGGTTCCGCTGTCCCTTGTCGTCCTGGTAGTACTTTTCTTGATACAGAAACATGGCACGGCTCGTATCGGCATCTTGTTTGGCCCGGTCATGGTGCTGTGGTTTGTGGTGTTGGGGGTACTTGGCATTTACGGCATCTTGCAACGGCCGGAAGTTCTGCAAGCGCTGAATCCTGCGTGGGCGGTGAAATTTTTCGTGGTCCATCCGGGCATCGGCATCGCCATTCTGGGCGCCGTCGTGTTGGCATTGACTGGTGCTGAAGCACTGTATGCCGATATGGGGCATTTTGGTCGCAAACCCATTGCTCGTGCCTGGTTCATCCTGGTGCTCCCCGGCCTGGTACTTAACTACTTTGGCCAAGGCGCGCTGATCCTCGGGAACCCTGAAGCGGTACGTAATCCGTTCTATCTATTGGCACCTGACTGGGCGCTGCTGCCGATGGTTGCGCTCTCGACACTGGCCACCATCATCGCATCCCAAGCCGTGATTTCCGGGGCATTCTCACTGACTCACCAGGCCATCCAGCTGGGTTACGTGCCTCGGATGTTTATCCAGCACACCTCCAGTCAGGAGCAGGGGCAGATTTACATCGGCATGGTGAACTGGGCGCTGATGGTCGGCGTCGTGTTGCTGGTCATCGGTTTTGAATCGTCCAGTGCACTGGCGGCGGCTTATGGTGTGGCGGTGACGGGCACCATGCTGATTACCACCATTCTGTCCTCGGCTGTTGCATTGCTGCTTTGGAAAATACCTCGTTGGCTGGCTATTCCGATGCTCTTGGGTTTTCTCTTGGTGGACAGCCTGTACTTCGCTGCCAACGCTCCGAAGATCTTCCAGGGCGGTGCGTTCCCGGTGATTGCCGGTATTGCCCTGTTCATATTGATGACCACCTGGAAACGGGGTCGAAAGATCATTGTCGAGCGGCTGGACGAAACCTCGCTGCCGCTGCCGTTGTTCATCAGCAGCATCGGCTCGCAACCCCCCCATCGTGTGCAGGGTACCGCGGTATTTCTGACGGCCAGGGCGGATGCGGTCCCTCATGCCCTCTTGCACAACCTGTTGCATAACCAGGTGCTGCACGAGCAGGTGGTGTTGCTTACCGTGGTGTCTGAAGACAGTCCGCGTGTACCGGCGGATCGGCGATTCGAGGTCGAGGCTTATGGTGAAGGGTTCTTTCGAGTGAGTCTGCACTTTGGTTTTATCGAGGAGCCCGACGTCCCTCTGGCGTTGAGCCTGTGCCACTTGAAAGAGCTGGATTTCAGCCCGATGCGCACCACGTATTTCCTCAGCCGGGAGACTGTCATCCCGACCAAGCGTATCGGCATGGCCCGTTGGCGCGAAAGCCTGTTCGCGTTCTTGCTGAAGAACGCCAACAGCAACCTCAAATACTTCAAGTTGCCGCTCAATCGCGTGATCGAGCTGGGCACGCAGGTTGAGATGTAGACGGCAACAGTCAGTCAAACGCACATCCCTGTGGGAGCGGGCTTGCTCGCGATAGCGGTGTGTCAGGCAACATCAATGTCGACTGACACTCCCTAATCGCGGGCAAGCCCGCTCCCACAGGTTTTGCGTTTAATGGCCTGGATGTTTCTAGCCTTGAAGCGCTTCCATCAGCACTTGCACCAACTGCCCACCTTGCGGCGTAGCCCAGCTTCCGGCGAGTTCTGCAATCAGCTGGTTGGTGGTCGTCAGCGTCACGCCGCCTTTATCCATCCGCCGCAGGGCGATGTCATCGGCCATGACACTCGGTGAGCCGCCGCCATCGGCCACCACCTGAACTTCATACCCCTCGCGCACCAGACTCAGCGCCGGATAGACCGTGCAGACGTCATTGGTGACACCGGCAATGATGAGTTTTTTACGGCCCGTGGCTTTGACGGCAGCGGCGAAGTGTTCATCGTCCATCGCGTTGACGATACCCAGGCGTTTGACGCGGGAAGCGAATTCGGCGGGCAGGATCTGCTCCAGCTCACTGAGCAGCGGCCCCTGAGCGTATTCCTCCATGCTGGAGGTCAGGACCACCGGAAGCTTCAGAATGCTCGCCGCTTTGGCGAGCATCAGCGCATTGCGTTTCAGCTCTTCGAACGGAATGGATTTCACCCACCCCATCGTCCCCACCTGGTGATCGATCAACAGCAGGGCGGCATTGTCGGCACTGAATTTTTCGTACGTCATGATAATTCTCCTGGCAGTAAGGTTGGGGCATGCGTGGGAATGGCAGTTTCCTCAGGCGCTCTGTGCCGGGCTCATGGCCGGGTAATCGATATACCCTTGCGCGCCTGGTGCGTAGAACGTGTTTTTGTCCGGCACATTAAGCTCGGCGCCTGTGCGAAAACGCTCGGGCAGGTCGGGGTTGGCGAGGAATGCGTTGCCAAACACCACCGCGTCGGCCCGGCCCTCAGCGATCAGGGCTTTGGCGGCGTTTTGGTCGAGCCCGCCACCGATCAGGTAGCTGCCATCGAACAGTGGGCGCAACAAGGCGTGGTAGTCGACGCTGGCGCCGAACAGGGCCACGTGCAGATAAGCGAGATTCAGCCCACGCAATTGCTCGACCAGCCAGGTGTAGGTTTCTTGCGGGTTGGCATCGACGATGTCGTTGAAGTTCATTTCAGGGGAGAGCTTGATGCCGACGCGATCACTGCCAATTTCCGTCGCCATGGCGTTCAACACCTTCAGTACAAAACGAGCACGGTTTTCAACCGATCCACCGTACTCATCCGTGCGCTGATTGCTGCCCGTCGAGAGAAACTGTTCAGGCAGATACCCCGAAGCGGCATGCAGCTCGACACCGTCGAAACCGGCCTCGATGGCCAGGCGTGCGGCCTGACGGTAGCCTTCGATGATCGCGGCAATCTCGACCACGCTCAGCGCATGTGGGGTGACGAAATCCTGAAGGCCTGTGGCTGTCCAGGTCTGGCCGGCAGGTTTGATCGCCGAAGGTGCCTGTGGCAGGGCGCCGTCAGGCAACAGCGAAGGGTGCGATATGCGTCCGCAGTGCATCAGCTGCATGAAGATCCGTCCACCGCGAGCCTGTACGGCTTCGGCCACTTGCTTCCAGGCGGCCACTTGCTCGGCGGTTTCGATACCGGGAGTACGCACGTAACCCTTGCCAAGGGCCACAGGGAACACCCCTTCAGAGATGATCAACCCGGCACCGGCGCGCTGCGCGTAGTAGGTCGGGACCAGCTCGGTAGGCACCCCGAAATCATCGGAACGCGAACGGGTCATAGGAGCCATGATCATGCGGTTGGTCAGTGTATGGCGACCAATCTGGACCTGAGAAAAAAGCGAATGCATTGCGGTACTCCTCGGTAAACGATGTGGCTATCATTGAACAATCCGAATCCGGGATAAACCGGGTAAAACTGAATTGACTGATCCACTGATGGAGCAATGACATTGGAGTTTCTCAATGACATGGCGTTGTTCGTCGAGGTCGTGAAGGCGCGCAGTTTCCGCCGGGCGGCGGAGGCGATGGGGATGCCGAACTCGACGCTGTCGCGCCGGATAAGTGGCCTCGAGAAGGAAATCGGGCTAAGGCTTTTGCATCGCACCACGCGCAAGATCGAGCTGACCGAGGCGGGGCAGTTGTACTTCGATCGCTGCAAACGCATCGTCGACGAAGCCCGGCTCGCGCACGAGCAGCTCGGCGAAATGCTTGCCCGACCCAGCGGTGTACTGCGAGCCTCACTCCCGGTGGATTTCGCCAATATCTACCTGGCACCACTGATTGCAGAGTTTGCCCGGTTGTATCCCGGTATCAGCTTCGAGTTCGATCTGACCCCGCGTCAGGTCGATCTGGTGAGTGAACCGGTTGATGTGGTCATTCGCATGGGCGAGCCCGCGAGTTCGAACCTGATCGCCCGTAAGCTCGCCAGTTTGCGCCGCGGCCTGTATGCCTCACCCCGTTATCTCGAACTGTACGGTGATCCGATTCATCCCTCGGACCTGACCCGCCACGAATGCCTGCGTATGCGCGGCACGCGCGCTGACCGCTGGATACTCTCCGGCAGTGAAGGGGAGGTGGAGGTTGAGGTTGGCGGTCGATTCGAACTCAACAGCGTGGGAATGATTCGACGTCTGGCGACGCTGGATCTGGGTATCGCGTTATTGGGGGAAGGTATCGTTGCGCAAGACCTCGCCGATGGCACACTGCGCAGAGTCTTGCCGCAGTGGCAGGCTTCACCCGTCTCGGTTTACGCCCTCACCGAGACGCGGCTGTTGCCGGCGAAAACCCAGCGGTTTATCGAGTTTCTGCGTGAGCGGCTTCAGGATGCGTAGCGTTCCGGGCAGTTCATGGAGTGGGCTCTTTCTCTAATCTCATGCAAAATCACGGGTACAACGTACTCACCGCATATTGACCGCAGATCCTGCATCAAGCGCCCTGAAATAAAGATGTTAAGCACGTATTGTGGATTATCGACCGCGCTAATGCAGTGCAACGAGAACCAATATGAAAACCCCATTTTGAGATGAATGATGTCCTTGAGCCCAAGATCCAGTCACCCATCAGCCACCGGCGGTAACAGCATGATCGAGGTCACCGAGGTTTCCATTGCCCAACTGCGTGCTGCGCTCGAATCGGGCCAGACGACGGCGGTTGAACTGGTCCAGGCCTATCTCGCCAGGATCGATGCCTACGACGGCCCCGACACGCCCACCGCCCTCAACGCAGTGGTGGTTCGCAACCCCGATGCGCTCAAGGAAGCGCAGGCGTCCGATGCCCGTCGGGCCAAGGGCGAATCGCTGGGGCCGCTCGATGGCATTCCCTATACGGCCAAGGACAGTTATCTGGTAAAGGGGCTTACCGCAGCCTCCGGAAGTCCCGCCTTCGCGAACCTGATTGCTTATCGCGATGCGTTCACCATCGAACGGCTTCGTGCCGCTGGCGCGATTTGCCTGGGCAAGACCAATATGCCGCCCATGGCCAACGGCGGCATGCAGCGTGGGGTGTATGGCCGGGCCGAGAGCCCGTACAACGCTGGCTATCTCACCGCACCCTTCGCCTCGGGCTCATCGAACGGCGCCGGTACTGCAACCGCCGCCAGCTTCGCGGCATTCGGCCTCGCCGAAGAAACCTGGTCGAGCGGCCGGGGGCCTGCCTCGAACAATGGCTTGTGTGCCTATACGCCTTCGCGCGGAGTGATCTCGGTGCGCGGGAATTGGCCGTTGACGCCGACCATGGACGTTGTCGTGCCGTTTGCCAGAACCATGGCCGACCTGCTCGAAGTGCTCGACGTGGTGGTGGCGGACGATCCCGACACACGAGGCGATCTGTGGCGGATGCAACCCTGGGTGCCTATTCCAAGTGTCGCCTCGGTGCGTCCCGCTTCCTATGGGTCGCTTGCCGCCAATACCGATGCCCTCGCTGGCAAACGCTTCGGCGTTCCTCGTATGTACATCAACGCGGATCCCGAAGCGGGTACGAGCGATGCGCCGGGTATCGGTGGTCCGACGGGGCAGCGAATCAACACCCGTCCTTCCGTGATCGGGCTCTGGGAGGAGGCACGCAAGGCACTCGAAGCCTTTGGGGCCGAAGTGATCGAGGTCGATTTCCCGCTGGTTTCCAATTGCGAGGGTGATCGTCCCGGTGCGCCAACGGTGTTTAACCGGGGCCTGGTTTCCAAAGAGTTCCTTCACCATGAGTTGTGGGATCTGACGGCCTGGGCGTTCGACGATTTTCTGCGGGCCAACGGCGATCCAGAACTCAATCGCCTGGTCGATGTGAACGGGCCGCTGATTTTCCCGCACGACCCGGGGACGCTGCCCAATCGTGAGGGCGACCTTGCCGCTGGCATGGACGAGTATGTGCGGATGGCCGAGCGCGGCATCACGCCTTGGGACCAGATCCCCACGGTGCCGGACGGGCTACGCGGCCTTGAGCAGACGCGCCGTATCGATCTTGAGGACTGGATGGATCGGTTGGGGCTCGACGCAGTGATCTTCCCGACGGTGGCCGACGTTGGGCCGGCGAATGCCGATGTCGATCCGAAGTCTGCGGACATCGCGTGGAGTAACGGTGTCTGGGTCGCCAACGGCAATCTCGCCATCCGCCACCTGGGTGTTCCCACGGTCACGGTGCCGATGGGAATCATGCCGGACATCGGCATGCCTGTCGGGCTGACCTTCGCCGGTCGGGCCTATGACGATTCGACGCTGCTGCGCTTGGCTTCGGCGTTTGAGTCGACGGGGACGAAGCGATTGATCCCGCCGCGAACCCCACCGTTGTCGGGTGGTCAGAACTAGGAAGGGCGGGATTGGCGCACGGCACACGCGTCAATCCCGCCCGGTAACGGTAAGCCAGGGCAGTCTGGCTGTACTCAAATCGTCGCTCGCAAAAATAGTGTGCAGCGCAGCCGATGTGTATTCCCGGCAAAGGTGCAGTGTCTTGTCTTTCTAACGCAGTCCTGTCCAGGTTGAGAGGTGGATTTCATGAACAACATCATCTACATCGTCGGGGTAGTTGTGATCGTCGTGGTTATCCTGTCGTTCCTCGGGTTTGCATAGGCTCCAAGACCCCGCAAAAGCCAGTTTCCCTGGCAGCCGTCCCGATGCGCTCGGCTATCGGCCCAGCAGAGGTGCCAGCAGTGCGCACATGCTGCGCCAGTGCGAACCCTCCCAGTAAACCCGTTGGCAGGCGTCGCAGCGCAGGAAGTGCGAATAGAGGGCGCCAACGCGGGGCGGCACCTGCAACCGGGCCACTTCCGGGCTGATCTCGTGCAGCGGCAGATTGCAATGCAGGCACAGGCTGAATGGCCGCGCAGTACGCGCCAGGTCGAGGCGCTCGTACAATTCGCGCAGCTGCAGCGACGGTTTCAGGGCATGCACGTAACAGCCGTGGCTGATGATCCGCCGCTTGAGCAGTTCGCGGTCGCGGGTTAGCACGATGCGTCCTTGCTGCGCGGCGATCTCGGCGATCTCGCCATCCTCGAAGCCATTGTCGTAGAGGGTGTCGAAGCCGCTCATGCGCAGCAGGTTGGCCAGCCCGCCAAGGTGCGCATCAGCGATAAAGCGCAGCACCCGTAAAGGTTGCGCACGAACCTTGAGCAGCGGGCTGATGTCCAGCGCTTCGAACTTGGGATACACCGCCAGCCGGTCATTGTCGAAAATCACCCGCTCCAGGCCCACCGACTCGCCGTTGAGCAGCACCAGCTCGACCTCGGTGTGCGGTATTCCGAGCGCTTCGATCATGTGCTTGACCGTCGCCCCGCGTGCGCACTCGCAGGTGAAGGACTGCCGCCGCCGGTCGGCCGGCAGGAAATCGTTGAGCTCCTCGTAGAAGCGGAAGGTTGCACGGGTCATGTTGACAGTATGGCAGGGCTGCAGCGCTGGTTAACCTTTCAAAGCCGCTTCAATCGCAGCGATGTCGATCTTGCCCATCCCCATCATGGCGTCGAACGCACGCTTGGCCGTCGCGGGATGAGGATTGGCTATCACCAGAGACAAATCGTGTTCTTGCTGATCATCTTGTTCAGGCGATTGACCGCGAACAGAATGGACCGTTTCGATGACGCTCTATTAATTTTTGCACTCCGACAACACCACCTGGCAGGTATTGGGCGTACCCCCGGATCGGCCGGCATAGCGGATGCAATTATCCATGGATTTTTTGCGAGCGATGCTCAAGGTATCGCCCCAAGCCAGGCCGCCCTCGCCGGCAGTGGGTATCGCTTTTGCGTAGCAGTTTGAGCCTGTATTTGAGGCTGAATAGTGAGCCGTGGAAGCTTTGCCTGCACATCCCGCCATCAGCGCCAGGTTGATCGCGAGCAGGGAGGGCAGGACCCATGACGAACACTGGCGCGCTGTTTTTCCGGTCATCCCGTTTCCCCTGAGGCTAGAGGCGTGTTTGTGCTGGTGCTCTACTCAGATTAGTCGACCCATGGCCGTGGCTTCGCTACTATTTTTCACAGTTTGCAAAGTCACCACCGTCGCTTGATCAGAGGAGACGCAGCATGGACCGATTCACCGGCGGTTGCCTGTGCGGCAACGTCCGAATCGAGGCGTCGGGACACCCATACCGGGTCGGCCTTTGCCACTGTCTCGATTGCCGCAAACATCATGGGGCTCTGTTTCACGCCTGCGCGATATTCCCTCAGGACGCGGTGACGATCGAGGGCGAAACACGCGACTACGCCGGACGGTTTTTCTGTCCTCGCTGCGGCTCCTCCGTTTTCGCCCGCACCGCCGATGAAATTGAAGTGAACCTGGGATCCCTGGATGCTCCTGACCAACTGAAGCCAACCTACGAGAGCTGGATCATCCGTCGCGAATCCTGGTTGCCGCCGTTTCCGCTGACGCGACGATACGAGCGCGATCGAGACGCCACGGGGCGCTTTGAGGAGTAGGTCGCCTGTACGGTGCGAAGACGCCGAGAACGGACACCACCGTGTGGCTCACCCGTCCTGCAACAGTTCCAGGGCACGATCAAAGTCGAACAGCTGCACCTGCTCAGCGACCAGAACCAGACGTTTGGCCAGGGCCCGATCGAGTGACAGATTGCGCAGTTCGGTCAGCGCTTCCATGGCCGCCGTGTCACTTTCGGCCAAAAGACCTTTGAGCCTGTTCAGTTGCTCGTTCAACTTGGGGCCATCCTGCAAGCCAATGCTCATCGATGCCGGAGCTTCTGCGGTCAGGTGAGCCAGGGCGGCCAAGGTCGGCAGCAGGCGCTTCTCGACTTCAGCTGCCAGCGCTTGCACCACCGCAGCGGGCTCGCGGTTCTGGCAGGCCTGCTCCAGCACAGCGGCAGCCTGCGCCACGGTTTTGGCGCCGATGTTGCCGGCCGTGCCGCGCAGGCTGTGAGCCACTCGTCTGGCCGCGCCAGCATCCGGGTCAGCCAGTGCCGCCTGGAAATGCTCGGCAAAGCCTGTCTGAGAGTCGCGAAACTTGCAGAGCAGGCGAAGATAGAGTTCTCGCCGGCCCATGCAGGTGGCTAGGCCGGCAACCATATCAATGTCAGCAAGGCGATCCGGCAACCCATCCGGCAGGCCTGCATTTGGCGATGATGGTGCTGCCTGGGCAGCGGTCTGTGGCCTGATCCATTTTGCCAGTGTGGCGAACATGTCATCGACATCGAGTGGCTTGGATATATGGTCGTTCATGCCACTGCTCAGGGCTCGCTCGCGGTCACCGTCCATGGCGTTGGCAGTCATGGCGATCACCGGCAACGCGTTAAAGCGCGGCTGCTGGCGAATCTGCTGGGTGGCGGTGTAGCCGTCCATCACCGGCATTTGGCAATCCATCAGCACGCCGTCGAAGTTGCCATCCTCGGCCAGGATGTCCAGAGCCTCTTGGCCGTGCCTGGCCAGTCGCAGCCGTATTCCGACACTCTCCAGCAGCTCGCAGGCCAGTTCCTGATTCAGCTCGTTATCTTCCACCAGCAGCAGCCGGGCTCCATTCAGGCTGGCTACGGTGCTGGCATTCTGTTGGGAGCGTTCACCGGCCCGAGTATCGCCCTGCGGGCCTCTGCCCAGCACCACACCGATGGCTTCGAGCAAAGAGGACGGCGTTACTGGCTTGGTCAGCACCACCGGTAACTGGATGCCCTGGCGCTCGGCTTCCTCGCGTGCCTCTTCGCGACCGAAGGCGGTGACCATAATGACCGACGGCGTATGCATCAGGCTGGCGGAATGCATTCTGCTCACGGTTTCCACACCATCCATGCCGGGCATCCGCCAATCCATCAGCACCAGATCGTAAGGCAACGCCTTATGCTCGGCGTCGGCCAACATGCGCAGCGCCAGACTACCGTTATGCGCGACATCCACCTCCAGGCCAAAGCTGCGCGCCATGCCCGAGAGGATTTCACGGGCACTGGCGTTGTCGTCCACGACCAGCACCCGCATACCCAGCAGTTCATCGGCCTTGAACATACGACGCGGCTGAACGCCTTGCTGCACGCCGAGGCGCACCTGGAAATGGAACGTGGAGCCGACTTCCGGCTCGCTCTCAACCCAAATGTGGCCATCCATCAGCTCCACCAACTTCTTCGAGATGGACAAACCCAGCCCAGTGCCGCCGTATTTGCGCGTGGTCGAGCTGTCGGCCTGACTAAACGACTGAAACATGCGCGAACATTGTTCGGCGGTCATGCCAATGCCCGTGTCGCGTACCCAGAAATGCAGTTGCACACGGTCGTCCTGCACGCCAACTTCTTCCATACCAACCACAATTTCGCCGCGTTCGGTGAACTTGGCAGCGTTATTACCCAAGTTGATCAGCACTTGCCCCAGGCGCAGGGGGTCTCCGAGCAGTGCAGTGGGTAGATCGGGCGGGGTCTGGAACAACAATTCCAGGCCCTTGTCCTCGGTTTTCAGGCCAATCATGGCGGCGAAGCTGTCGAGTACGTCCTCCAGGCGGAAAGGAGTCTGTTCGAGGCTCATCCTGCCGGCCTCGATCTTGGAAAAATCGAGGATGTCGTTAATGATCCCCAGCAGGTTCTCCGCCGAGCGGTGCACCTTTTCAATGTAGTTGCGCTGGCGACTATCCAGATCGGTACGCAGCGCCAAGTGGCTCATGCCGATGATGGCGTTCATGGGCGTGCGGATCTCGTGGCTCATGTTGGCGAGGAACTCGCTCTTGGCCTGGGTCGCGTCCTCGGCCGCCGCCCTCGCCTCTGCCAGTGCAGTCACGTCGATGTTGATGCCGGTTGCGCGCAATGGCTTGCCGTCAGGTGTACGTGAGAAGCGGGTGAGCGATTTGAATGTGCGCACCCGCCCATCGTTTTGCCGCACGATGCGGAAGTCGAACTCGGCGCGATCATCATCACTTTGGATTGCGCGCTCGAACGTGCTACTGGCACGCGCCATGTCATCCGGATGCACCAGCGCCTTCCAGTGCTCCAGAGTGCCACCGAATTCGCCAGGCTCAAGCCCGAACAGCGTTTCGAGCTGTGGCGTCCAATAGTTTTTGCCGCTGATCAGATCAACGTCGAACAAACCGATGTCGCCGGCCTCCTGCGCCAGATTCAGGCGATCGCTGGCAATACGCAGCTTGGCCTCCATCGCCCTGCGCTCGCTCACGTCGCGCACCGAGGCACAAATGCAGACGCCACGTCCCTCCAGGCGGGGCAGATGGGACAGGCCAATTTCCACCGAGAACAGGCTGCCGTCCTTGCGCACGCCGCTCAGATCATCCAGGTCGCCGCCCATCTGCCGGGTGCCGCCGCTAGCAATGAACCCGTCGCGTAATTTGACATGCCGCTCGCGGGCAGCCTGCGGCACCAGACGCTCGATGCTGGCACCGATCAGTTCGCCCTGCTCATAGCCAAACAGCGTGTCCATTTGCGGATTGGTCATCAGGATGCGGCCGTCGGCCCCCAGCACCAGCATACCGTCCGGTGCCGCCTCGATAATGCCGCGGTACCAGGCCTCGGTGGCGCGCAGTGCCACCTGCTGGGCCTCCAGTTCCCTGGCCTGGTGTTCCAGTTGCAAGGTTTGGGCACCCATCTCGTCAGCCTGGCGGCGAGTTTCCTGCAGTAGCGCCTGGGCCGCCTCGCTGCGTTCCATAATGGCCATGGCTCCGGCCAGCCTTGGTAGCACTTCCTGCAGCAGCAACGCCTCGTTCTCTTCCAGCGCGCGAAAGCCGGCCATTTCCATAACCCCGAGCAGACGCTCGCCACGCAGCACAGGCTGAACCAGCAGATGGCTGGCGGGGGCTTCACCCAACTGTGTGCGCACACGCCAGAACTGCTCAGGCAGATCCTTGAGCTGGCGGGGTTGGCGATCCAGTGCGCACTGGCCAAGTAGCCCTTCACCGAGCTCGAGTTCAGCGCGCAGTGGCCGCTCACTGTCCACCGCATAACCACCCAGCAATTGCAGGCGAGGCGCACCTTCATAGAGAACGTACAGCGCGCCTTGGCACATGCCCAGCTGTGGCGCGATGCGGCAAAAAAAAGCTTGGGCTAACTGCTGCGGCGTCTCTGCCTGTTGCAGATCCACTTGCAGGAGCGAGGCGTGGGCTTTGACCCAGCGCTGGCGCTCAAGTTGACAAGCCTCCAGTTGCAACGTGGCGATGGCGCGCGCCAGGTCGCCGGTTTCGTTGCGAAGGTCGGTGTGAGGGATCTGACCGTCCAATTTACCGGATGCCAGCTCGTCAACCGCCGCGCGTACGCGATTCAGCGGCACGCGGATGGAGTGACTGACCAGCCAGGTCAACAGCAAGGCCAGCGTCGATCCGCCCAGCAGCAACACATAAGTGATCGTGCTGCTGTGCTGCGCATACTCGGCCAGATTTTTCGCTGTATCGTAGATATCGGCTTCCTTGTTTTTCTCTATCTGCAGAAGCAGCTCTTCGCTTTCCAGCTCCCGCGCGAGAAATTCCTTGCTGTTGAGTAACATCAGCGCCTGACCCAGGGAGCCCTTGCCAGCCAGTTCCAGCGCTTCATCGCCATTTTTCTGCAGGCGTTGCAAGACCACCTCAAACTCCAGCAAGCTGTTGAGGCTGCTCTGCCGCCGCAGCGTTGGGCGAACCTGCTCCAGGGCCTCGTGCAGACGCTCCTGGGCGACGTCCATCTGGGCTCTGGCGCTGATGCGGATGTCCGCGTTGCTGGTAGCGACGGCGCGTTGCAATGCCAGCAACAGATGCGGCAGCCGCACCCGAATCTCCTGCACATGCTGGATACCGACCAAATCCTGTTGGTACAACTGCTGCATTTCGTACCGGAGTGAATACTGGGTGCGCAGGCTTTGCACGCCCAGCACCAGGATCAGTACCAGCAACGCAGAGAAGCCGATGATCAATTTACTGCGCAGGGAGAGGCGCTCGAGCAGCTCGAACAGTCTGTTCATATACCGCCTCATTCAGCTGGGTGTGCACAAGGATGCAAGGGCTCAGGGCTGCTCAGCGATCTTCTCCAGCGAGGCCAACTGCCTGGCCATGTCCTGATCGCTGTCGGCGAACCGCTCGGCAATTTCCCGGAATAGTTCGGCATTGGCCAGAAAGGTATCGCAGATGTCTGGGTCGAAATGCGAACCCCGGCCTTCGCGGATAATTTCCACCGCCTGCTCATGGGGCATACCGGGCTTGTACACGCGGCGGCTGATGAGCGCATCGTAGACATCCGCCACGGCCATCAAACGGGCGCTGATGGGGATGTCGTCGGTGGCGACCCCTTGCGGATAGCCACTGCCATCCCATTTCTCCTGGTGGCCATAAGCGATTTCCTTGGCCAGATGAAGGAAGTCGACGCCTATCCCTAACTGATCCTCGGCGAGCTGGATGGCATCGCGCCCCAACGTCGTGTGGGTCTTCATGATCTCGAACTCTTCCGGAGTGAGACGTCCCGGCTTGAGCAGAATGCGATCGGGAATGCCGATCTTGCCGATATCGTGCAGCGGTGCCGACTTGAACAGCAGCTTGATGGTTTCCTCGTCGAGGAAGTGGCGGAAGCGAGGATGCTCGCGCAGCAGCTCGGCCAGCAGTTTGACGTAGTGCTGAGTGCGGCGAATGTGGTTGCCTGTTTCGTTGTCACGGGTTTCGGCCAGCGATGCCATGGCGTGGATGGTGACGTCCTGGATGGCAATCACTTCGCGGGTGCGGCGCTGCACCTCCTGCTCCAGGAATTCGTTCTTGTCACGCAGGAAATCCGCAGCCGCCTTGATCTTGATCTGGGTCGCGACCCTGGCCATGAGCACCGGGGGGATGATCGGTTTGGTGATGTAGTCCGCGGCGCCCAGGCTCAAGCCGCGAATCTCGTCCTCTGTGGCTGCCATGGAGGTCAGGAAAATGATCGGAATGTGGCGAGTGCGGGGGGCAAGCTGGAGCTGCCCGGCAACCTCGTAGCCGGACAGGCCCGGCATCATGATGTCTAGTAGGATCAGGTCGGGAAGTGGGTCGCGCTGGAGAAGACGCAACGCTTTCTCGCCGCTGTTGGCTGCCTTGACCCGATATCTGTCCTTGAGCAACTCGGCGATCAACATCAGGTTGTCGGGGGTGTCGTCGACCACCAGCACGGTGGCTGATGGATAAACGTCCTGCATGCTATCCATGGATGTTGGCTCCCTTGCCTGACCATTAAGGAGAGGCCGCACTTACGCCATTTCCTTGCTGGCAAGCGTAGCTAGGAAAATCTGCAATCGCTAGGAGAAAGTCGGAACTTGTGGGTGTCAGTTTCTGGCCGATTTCTGCCTGTTGCGACTGACCGAAATCGGACCCAAATCGGACATCAGGCATCAGTCGTTTACCTGCCTCGCCTGGAAGGTAATACGATGAGGTTGAGATTCCCCGCGGCCATTGGCCACCTCCGGGTAAATGCCGAATCTGGTTTCCTGATCGCCCGCCCGGGCATCAGCCCGCACCCGACAGCTGCAAAAAGCTGCGATATCGGGTTCCGTCAGGAGCTTGCCTGGTGCACGGTTGAGTTTCTGAGTGTACTTCTGGCCGGTTAGCGACGGTCCAGCTTCGCAGGCTCTGCAAAGGTCGGCCAAAAGCGGCCAATACCCAATGTACCAAAAGTCGCCGAGCAGCGATCAGGCAAGGCGACTTTTCGCACAAAGCCTAGGACGAAGCGACGGCCAATTTGAATCACCTTCAAATTCTGTCGTTTGGCCCTATTTATAATGCTGCTCAAACACCGCTACCTGCTCCGGCGTGATCAGCTGAAAGGGCACCCAGACATCCGTCTCGACCGGCTCTCCTTTGATCATCTTGATGGCCGCTTGCAGCGCGCTGGTCGCTTGCGCTTTGGGGTCTTGAAAGACGGAGGCTACGAGCATCCCGCGCTTGATGGCCGCCAGGCCGTCAGGCAGGCCGTCGATGCCGACAATTGCAATCTCGCCCTTGGCTTTGCCGGCTTGCTGCAATGCCATGGCGGCGCCGATCGCCATCTCGTCGTTGTTGGCCACGATGGCATCAAAACCGGTGCCGGCCAGGAGCCAGTTGCTGGTCAGGTCCATCCCTTTGTTGCGCTGCCACTCGGCACTTTGTTGTTCGACGATCTTGATCCCGGGATAGTCCTTGAGCACTTGTTTGACGCCTTCGGTGCGGTCGTGCGTGGAGTTTTGCGCGAGGTCGCCCATGATGATCGCGATGTTGCCTTTGCCCGCCATCTTGTCAGCCAGGTAGCGCATTTGCAGTTGCCCGGCCTCAACGTCGTTGGACGCCACCGTGACCACGCCTTCGGGCAGGACGCGTTCGTCCGGATGCCGGTTGACGTAGACCAGCGGTATTTTCGCTTCGACGGCGGCGCGAGTCATGTTGGCGGTGGCGGCGGTGTCCACGGGCAGGACGATGACGGCATCCACTTTCTGGCCGAGAAAGCCCTGGATCTGATTGAGCTGGCGAACCACATCGCCCTGGGCATCCTCGAACTGGATCTGGATGTTCTCCTTCCTGGCGGCATCTTCCAGGCCGCTGCGCACATAGGTCATGAAATTGTCGTCAACCCTGGCAATGCTGACGCCGATGCGATAGCTGGCGGCGGCCCATTGGCTGAAGAGGAATAACAGCGTGGCAAAAAGAAGTGTGCAGCGACGCATGATGGTTTTTCCTTTTTTGTTATGAGTTGAAATTCATCAAGATCAAACGTGAGGGTTTCTGGCGCTCTCTGAATCAAACCCTCCGAGAGCGCCAGCGTCCTCAATCCAGCGTGAAGGCTTGCCGAAAGCGTTCAAGTGCCGCTTCGCTGTCGTCGCTGGCCCAGCCCTCAAGCCCGACGACACCGGTGTATCCCATGCGGAACAAGGCGTTGGCAATGGCCGGATAATGGATTTCGCCGGTGCCGGGTTCCATGCGGCCGGGGACATCGGCGACCTGGATTTCCCCGATGGCGCTGCCGGCGCGCTGGATCAGTTCGATCAGGTTTCCTTCGCCGATCTGGGCATGGTAAAGGTCCAGGTTCATCTTCAGATGAGGGCTGCCCACGGCCTCGATCAGCGCCAGGGTATCGTCAGCGCGAGCGAAGGGAGTGCCGGGGTGATCCACCTCGGTATTGAGGTTTTCCAGCAAGAATACCCGGCCTGCGTCTTCGCCCAGGCGAGCGATTTTTTCCAGGGTCTTGCAGGCGCTCAACCACATGCGTCCGGTGGTGTGGGCCACGGGTTTGACCGGCAAACCTTGGTCGCCCAGGCCAGTGCCATGCAGGTTGAGACTCGGGCAATTCAGTTGTGCGGCGACGGCCAGCGATTCTCGTGCGCTGTCGAGCAGGTGCTGGATGTCTTCGGGGTCGGTCAGGTTGCCCGAGATGTAGCCGGTCATCGAGGTGAAGTCAGCGCCCGTGGCGACAAGGGCCGCAATGTCTTTCTTCGTCCAGTCCCAGAGTTCGGCACTGAACCCCAGCGCGTGAATGCGTTTGACACGCTCTGTGAACGGCAGATCGAGGAAGACCATCTCGGCACTGATCGCCAGTTTGAACGGTGTGACACTCATGAATGGGCTCCTTGCACGCGCACAGGTTTGCCCTGCTGGAAGGACTCGATACACGCGCGGGCAATGGCCAGTGCCGCCCGGGCATCTTCACCGCTGGCAAGCGGTTTTTCACCGGTGCGCAGGCAGTCGACAAAGTGATTGAGCTCGGCCACGTAGGCATCACGCAGCAGGTCGGTGTCCATGCGCTGGGTGTCGGCCTGGATGCCATTGGCCAGATAGCGCACCAGGTCAGAATCATTGAGGCTGCCCATGGTCAGCATGCCGGCGCTGCCGAACACTTCTCCTCGAACATCGTAGCCATACACGGCCTGGAAATTGGCCTCGGCCGTCGCGATGGCGCCGTTGTCGAAACGGATCGTGACCACGGCGGTGTCGAGGAAGCCCTTGGCCTTGTAGTCTGGTGCAATCAGGGCATCGGCCATGACAAAAACCTCAACCGCTTCGGCACCGGGATTGAGGTAGCGCAGGGTATCGAAGTCATGAATCAGGGTTTCGAGGAAAATCACCCACTGCGGCGAGGCAGCCGGATTGTTCAGCGCCGGGTCGCGGGTCAGCGAGCGCAGCAGTTGTGGCGTACCGATGCGGCCGGCGACCACGTCCAGATGGGCAGCCCGGAAGCTTTTGGCGAAGCGGCGGTTGAAGCCAACCTGTAGCGGCACGCGCGCATCGGCGGCTGCGGCGATGGCGCGGTCCGCCTCGTCGAGGGTGATGGCCATGGGTTTTTCACAAAACACGCCTTTGCCTGCACGGGCCGCACTGATCACCAGTTCGGCATGGCTGCGGGCGGGGGCGGCGATCAAGACAGCATCGATTTCAGGGTCATCGAGCAGTTGCTGTGGATCGGTATAGACCCGTTGCACACCCAACTCTGCGGCCAGGCGGGCGGCTTGACCGGGGGTAGGGTCGGCGATGGCGGCCAGACAGGCGCCGGGAATGTGTCTGGCGGCAGTCAGGCCGTGAAAGCTGCCCATGCGGCCAGCACCGATGAGACCCAGGCGGATGATCTTGGACGTACTCATGAAATGACTCCCTTTTATTGTTGTTCAATGACTCGCAGCAGGAATGTCCTCGCTGGCGTAAATCAAGGGAGCAAGGGCTGTGCCAATATGTAACTAGTTGATAGTTAAGGAGTTAATTTGTATTTATTGAAAAATGTGTTCATTCGCATGACATGTCTACACTGACATGTCTAAAACGTGAACATAGAAGCGGATCGATGATGGTGAACCCACAGCTAACAGCCTTCAGCGCGCAAGACCTCGATTACATCACCGCGCTCGGGCCTGCATCGTTGAACGAAGGACCGATCGCCGAGCTGGATCAGGCTTGGCTGGCTTGTTTGAACGGCCGCACCGATCGACCGGCCGGGGTCAGGCAGGTTATCTGGGACTCCTGGCTGCGCAGCGTCAGTGCCGGCCTCGATCCTGAGGATGGCGAATACCGGTTTGTCGCCCCGACCGTTCTGGCTGCAACGCTGGCGGCCAATCGTGCCTTGATCGCGGCGGCGGCGGAGGTCATGAAGGGATTGCTGGCTTACAACCCCAGGGGCCATATCAATCTGACCGATGCCGCAGGCACGACCCTGTATTTCTGCGGCCTGGACCTCACGCCGGTGGGCAGTCGGCTGCTGGAGTCGGTGCAGGGCACCAACTGCACCGGGCTGGCGATTGCCGAAGATCGCTTGGTGTATGTGCTGGCCGAGGAAAACTTCGGGATCGGCCTGCGTCGCCGGCGAATGCATTGTGCTGCCGCACCGATCCGGGATGCGCAGGGCAGGACGCTGGCCATGCTGACCTTGACCGCCGAGCCGGGCTGGTTTCATTTCCATACGCTGGGCACCGTCCAGGCAGCGGCCGAAGCGGTCTCGCGGCAGATGGCGCTTCAAGCTCTGCTGGAAGAACAACAAACCGTTCTCGAAGTGCTCAACGAGGGCCTTGTGGTGCTGGATGAGCGGGGCTGCATCAAGGCGCTCAACCGCTATGCCCGCCAATTGTTCCGTGTGGGGCGGGACCTGCTGGGCAGCCCATTCCAGCGTCTGGGCCAGAGCGAGTTGACCGATGAGATTTTGCTGCGCGGCGGGGAAGGGTTACGGGACCTGGATTGCACGTTTGAATTGCATGATCGCAGCCACTTGGCGTGTCTGGTGTCGGTATGCCCACTGGAGCAAGGCGGGCGCATTGTTTCGTTGCGCGAGAACCGGCGCATCCGGGAAATTACCCGGCGGATCATCGGCACCCAAGCCAGCTACACCTTCGAGACCATTCAAGGCAGTTCGCGAGCCATACAGGATGCGTTGCACCTCGGGAAGATCGCCAGTCGCAGTGACTCGACCACGCTGATCCTGGGGGAAAGCGGCACCGGCAAGGAGCTGTTCGCCCAGGCGATCCATAACGCCAGCGAGCGTTGCAACGGTCCGTTTGTGGCCGTCAATTGCGGGGCCATTCCGCGAGATCTGGTGCAGAGCGAACTGTTTGGTCATGTCGAGGGTGCCTTCACCGGATCGGCCCGTGGCGGCTCTGCCGGGAAATTCGAACTGGCCGATGGCGGAACGATCTTCCTCGACGAAATCGGTGACATGTCTTTTGATGCCCAGGTCAGCCTGCTGCGCGTCTTGCAAGAAGGCGAGGTGACTCGCGTGGGCGCGAAAAAATCGCAGCAGGTGGATGTACGCATCATCGCCGCCACCCACCGCAACCTGAGTCAGGCGGTTGCCGATGGCGCCTTTCGTGAGGATCTTTACTACCGGCTCAATGTGCTGAACCTGACGGTTCCGCCGTTGCGGATGCGTCGGGAAGATGTTCCATTGCTGGCGCGGCATTTTCTCAATCGTTGCACCCGGTCGCTGCGCAAATCGGTGCAGGGCATCTCGCCAGAGGCGCTGGATATTCTTTCGGCCTACAGCTGGCCGGGAAATGTTCGCGAGTTGGAAAACACCATTGAACGCGCGACCAATCTGGCGGTGACCGAACTGATCCAGCCAGCTGATCTACCGCTTGAAATCAAGCAAAGGCTACGTCAGCCGGCGCCAGGAAGTGTGCCCGACCCCCGGGCAGCCCTGGACCTTGGCACCCATGAAATGAATGCGATCATCGCGGCCCTGAGGGATACCCGCGGCAACATCCGCCTGGCCGCGAGGCAGCTGAATGTTTCTCGCGGCGGGTTGTACAACAAGATGAATCGGTTCGGGCTGAGTGCCGATGCTTTTCGTGAAGGAGCCAATCTCTGATGGGTTCAGTGTCGGGCATTCTCTGAGGTGATGATCTGCAACGGAATATGGATTCGATGCCGTATCGGGTCGAAGTCCGGCGTGGTCTGCAGCTCGACGAGCAAATCGACCAGCGCTGCCGCCAGTAATCGCGGCTGGGAGTCGATCACCAGGCTGATCAATCCCTGATTCAGGGCTTGTCGTGACAGCTCGGTCGACTCTTGCAGAATGCAGCACAGCGACGGCTGCTTCGGTAGCTGCGACAGGGCATTGATGACCCCGTCGCCGCCACCGCCGACCACGCACAAACCGCGCAAGTCGTCATGCCGTGCCAGCAGGTCCAGCGTCGCCTCTTCGGTGATGTCGCAATTGTCCAGATTGATCACCGCTTCCAGCAGCCGCAACCCTGGGGCGCGCTCCGCCAGGTAGCTGCGCAGCCCCTCGACCCGCGCCTGATGGCCAAGAAAACGGTGGCCGCCGAGCAACACCCCGACACTGCCTTTGCGGGCGCCACACGTATGCGCCATCAGCCAACCCATGGTACGTCCGACCTCGTGATTATCCTGGCCGACGTAAGGCTCATCCGCCGCCTCATGAATGTCGGACAGCATTGCGATCACCGGCACGCCGGCCTCTCTGATCTGCGCGATGGCGGCATTGATCAGCGGATGCGCGAAGCTGACCACCGCCAGACCATCGCACTGCACCGCCAGTTGTTCGATCTGGGCAATGATCGCGCTGGGCGTGCGATCGAAGACGTACTCGAATTGAATGCTCAGGTTGGCCCCAGCCTGACGCTGCGCCGCCTCGGTGATGGCGGCGGCCACGTTGCCATAAAACGCCTGGGCGGTACCGAGCAAGAGGATGCCGAAACGATAGGTGGGACGCCGTTCGCGGATCCGCTGACCGATCAGCCTGGCAGCGAAATAACCGACCGCTTCGGCGGCCAGGAATACCTGCTCGGCGGTGTCCGGGTTGACTGGAGCCCTGGCGTTGAGCACCCGGTCCACGGTAGCGACACTCAAGCCAGCGTGTTCGGCAACGGTGGCGATGGTTGGGCGTTTAGTGTTGTTCATGGCGGGCCCCGCAAGCGCCTTGATAGAAAACTATCAAGCTTCAATGGGCCTGGATGATAGCTTGATAGGGAATGTATTCAAGGGCTTGAGGGTGATTTCTGCGCTCTCTATATTTTCCCCAACGATGTGATCCCGCATCGAAGCAAGTGCCTAAAACAATCAAGCTTGCGGAGAACAATAAAATGCCTGAACAAAACGCAGCCTTTGAAACCCCCGATAAACTCATGCCTCGGGATTATCGATTGACCGGCCCCGAAGCCGCCCGAGCGGCGCAAAAAGGCCTGGTATCGGCAAGCTGGTACCAGTCCCCCATTTCTCGTAAACGCATGAAGGAATTGATGCAGCGCCGCGATGGCCCGGCCTTGCTTGATACCGCGATCTGGCTGTCGGCGATGGTCGTGACCGGCTTCGGTGGCTACTGGTTCTGGGGCTCCTGGGCCTGCGTTCCGTTCTTCTTCGTCTACGGGCTGCTCTACGGCACTGCGTCCAATGCCCGTTGGCACGAAGCGGGTCACGGTACGGCGTTCAAGACCCGCTGGATGAATGATGCGATCTATCAGCTGTCGAGCTTCATGTTCATGTTCGAACCCCAAGTCTGGCGCTGGAGCCATGCACGGCACCACACCGACACCGTGATCGTCGGCCGCGATCCGGAGATCGTCGAACCACGTCCGCCAAGCCTGATCAATATGGTGCTGAGCCTGTTCAGAATGCCTTACGCGTTGAACACGATGTGGTCAGTCTGCAAACACGCGGTAGGGCGGATGGGTGAAGAAGAGCAGACGTTCATCCCCGAATCCGAGTGGCCCAAGGTGGTGAGGGACGCACGCGTCTGGCTAGCGATTTATGCGCTCACCGTGGGCACTGCGCTTTATCTGCAGAGCTGGTTGCCGCTGATGCTTATCGGCCTGCCGACCCTCTATGGCGGTTGGCTGTCCTACCTGTTCGGCCTGTCGCAGCATGTCGGCCTGGCTGAGGACGTACTCGATCATCGCAGCAACTGCCGCACGATTTATATGGGCCCGGTGCTGCGCTTCATGTACCTCAACATGAACTATCACCTTGAGCATCACATGTATCCGATGGTGCCGTTTCACGCGCTGGCGCAGCTTCACGAGGAGATTCGCAACGACTGCCCGCCGCCTTACACCAGCCTGTTCGAGGCCTTCAAGGAAATCATCCCGACCATCTGGAAGCAGCGCAAAGACCCGACTTACTTCGTCAGTCGCCCTTTGCCACAAAGCACCAAACCCGCCGCAACCGTCCGGGCACAACCTGAAGCAATGCCGGGCTGACATCCAATAGGCACAACCCCTGTGGGAGCGGGCTTGCTCGCGAAGACGGCGTCACAGTCAACATCGATGTCGCCTGATACACCGCTTTCGCGAGCAAGCCCGCTCCCACATGACACCTTCCTGTGTGTACCACTACAAGAGAAAACGCCATGACCGATCAATGGATCGATGTATGTGCCGTGGACGATATCGACGATGAAGATGTCATTCGTTTCGACCATGGCCAGCACACCTATGCCGTCTACCGTTCCGCCGACAGCGAGTTTTTCGCCACCGCGGGCCTGTGCACCCACGAGTCCATCCACTTGGCTGATGGTTTGGTGATGGACCATGTCGTCGAGTGCCCCAAGCACAACGGGCGTTTCGACTACCGCTCCGGCAAAGCCCTTGGCGCACCGGTGTGCGTCAATCTCAAGACCTATGAAGTCCGGGTCGAGGCGGGGCGTGTGCTGCTCGCCATCACGGTTTAACTGCACGGAGTCTGTGCCATGAATCCTGCCAATGCTCCACTGGTCATCGTTGGCGCCGGGCATGCGGGTGGCCGTGCGGCCCTGACCCTGCGCGGCGAAGGTTATAGCGGTCGCCTGATTCTGATAGGCGACGAGTCCCACGCGCCCTATGAACGTCCGCCGCTGTCCAAGGGGCTGTTGCAGGGCACGGTCGAGCTGGCGGGTTACAGCCTGTGCGACACCACTCAGCTCGCCGAACTGGACATCGAACACCTGGCCGGCAACCCGGTGAAATGCCTGGATCCGCAGCAGCATCGTCTGCAATTGGCCGACGGCAGCTGGCTGCATTACGCCCGGCTGTTATTGGCGACGGGAGGGCGGTCGCGCAGACTCGCCTCGGTGCCCGAGCACCTGCTCAATGTGCTTTATTTGCGTACCCATGACGAGGCGCTGGCACTGCGCGCTTCGTTGCAACCTGACGCCCGGGTGGTGATCATCGGTGGCGGCTTCATCGGGCTCGAAGTCGCCGCCACCGCCCGGGCCTTGGGTTGCACCGTGACCTTGCTCGAGGCCGGTCCGCGTTTGGCGGGGCGGGTATTGCCGGAGCAGTTGTCCAGCGTCCTGCTGGACCTGCATCGCAGTCGGGGCGTGGATGTCCGGCTGAATGTGGCGATTGAGGCGGTGCAGGGCACTACTCATGTTGAGTTCGTGCAACTGGTCGACGGCGAGTTGCTGCCCTGCGACCTGGTGGTGGTGGGCATCGGCATGCAACCCAACACCGAGCTGGCCGCGGCCGCAGGACTTGAGGTCGGCCAGGGCATTCGCGTCGATGCCCAGCTGCGCACCAGCGCGCCGGACATCTTTGCGGCGGGCGATGTCTGTGAATTTCGACTGCACCCGCAAGGCGTTTTCCTGCGTCAGGAAACCTGGCGCAACGCCGAGACCCAAGGTCGTCACGCCGCCCTGAATCTGTTGGGCGGCGAGTTGCCCTTCGAGGTCATTCCCGGTTTTTGGTCCGATCAATACGACTGGGGATTGCAGACTGTGGGCGTGATCGCAAACACAGAACCCGACGCGAGCCGGATAACACCGGGTGGCGGATTCCTGTTGTTCTACCTCGATGCCGAGCAAAGTCTGCAAGGTGCTTGCGGCTGGGGGCAGGGGAATAGCGTCGCCAAGGACATCAAGCTGTGCGAACGGCTGATCGCTCACCATAACCCTCTCTCGGTGGACGTTCTGGCCGACGCCGATGTACCGCTCAAACAACTGCTGAGGAACTGACATGCGTGAATTCCTGGTCTTTCAGTCCCAGTGGGCCATGCAAGATCACCGCGGCCAATGCGACCTTCCCCTGGAAGCGCAAGTGGAGAAAATCGCCGCCGCCGGCTTCGACGGCATCACCGACCATTTCTGGCTCGTGCAACACGCCGCACGCCTGCATGCCGCCGCCAAGGCGCAGGGCCTGCAAATCGAAGGGCAGGTGTTCCCCCGCACCGTGGATGATCTGGCGGCAGCGATCGATGTCGCGGCCCGCTTCGGCTGCCACCACCTCACGCTGCAAGCAGACGTGCGGCCGCGCACGCTGAAGCAAGCTATCCAACTGATCGAAGGCTGGCAGCGTCTGGCCGAGCAGGTGGACTTTCCTGTTCTGCTGGAAACCCACCGTTATCGCCTCACCAATGACCTGTTGTTCACCCTCGACATTCTCGCTGAAATGCCCGATCTCAAACTGTTGGCCGACTTGTCCCACTATGTCGTGGGCCGCGAACTGCCAGAGCCGGCTGCCGCCGAGGACGACGAACAGATCCACACCATCCTGCGCCATAGTTGGGGTTTTCATGGTCGTGTCGCCAACGGCGAACAGATCCAGGTGCCCCTGAGCTTCGCCCAGCATCGACCCTGGCTGGAGCGTTTCCTGGGCTGGTGGCGCTATGGGATCGAAGATTGGCTGGCCCGACCGAACACGCCCGCCAGCTTGTCCTTCACCTGTGAACTCGGCCCACCGCCTTATGCCATTACGGGTGCCGACGGACGCGACATCACCGATCGCTGGGCGGAGGCGCTGATGCTTAAGGAGGTGATACGTGAGGTTTGGAATGACTGTCGGGCACGGTCAAACGAGAGAGGCTAACGATTCTAAACTCAAGTCTATTTAATAGGCGTGAGTGGCAAATGCCCCTTGGGTATACAGTCGATGTCACGTAATAAGTTAACCAGGCTTTTTAAGCCGATTTCTGAAAAACCAGGTATCCCTCTTGAGTGCGCCGAACAAGCAATTGGATTTTCAGAGGTAATTGCCATCAGAGAAAGTAGCGTAAAATCGTAACTGCAACTCAACTCTGACATGGTGACTGCTTCTGGCTGATTCTGTTGAAAAAGCCGGTTCTTCCAAGCTGCCCGCATACTGACCGCTGAGAACGACTTTTTTGCGCGCCGCTACGCGAAATCCGAGCCCGGATTCCTCTGCACAATGTAAAGATTTCAATCTCAAGCGCGTACTTATCTACCGTGGAAACCATAGCCAAATTTTTCAACAGAATCGGCTGTTAGCTGCCATTGCGGACGCTCTCCACCGGCTGTAGCCGGCCAATTTCGGTCAATTGTGGCCCGTGGATAACCCAATAGAAAATTAGTAGCTATGCTTCGTTTGCAGCCTGAGCTGATTGAGAAATTATGGCATGTCGTATGCGTGGCCCAACAAAAAATCAGGAGACTAGGAGTGACTCATGGACGAAAAGACTTTCTATGAGAATGACAATATAAAAGTCCCCAGTGTCAGATTTGTTGTCAATAATCAGGCGTGCACTTTGTCATCTGTAAGCTCTGTCGGAGTAAGCGAGGTCAATACAGCTTCTTCGTACATTGTTCAGGCACTTATTGCTGCAGGCGGGTTTTTTCGGGTGCTATTTCTAATAATTTTAAAGGCAGCCTGACTATGCAGGGGTCGAGATTTCTAAAAAACAAACATAACTAATAAAGGATCTTCCGCATGATAAACAATAAAGCACTAACTATAGTTTTCCTCATGTTGACCATGAATGGCTGCGTTGTGCAGAGTACCTATAGCAAAACCGTTGCGGTAACTAAGGACGCGGAGGGGCGTATTGTCCAAACTGTCGAAAGCGAGACGGTGGTACAACCGGCAAATGGCTATCCATTGCGTTTGGAGAAAATCAAGGGTGTTCAGCCTTAATAAGATATGGAGGGAGGGTGGGGTGTTGTCTCCTCCGGGTGTGCTTATCTCTCCCCGATTTTGATAAAAAACAAACAACATGCTCGATCCAGGATCGTAATGATGCTGAGCAAACTTGTGCGTCACATCAACTCGCTCTTGCAGCGTTCCCGAGATCTCGACCGGATCGTGAGGGCTTTATTCTAGCGCCATTATTAGACGATTCACCGCGCTATGCCAGCAGCTAGGTGATTTGGTTCGAATGGCAGAGTTATTTGGGGAGCGCCTTGATCGTTGATCAGAACAACGGGTTTGAATTGTTCCTGATTTCCTGTGCGCATCCGATTAATCGTGTTCGTGGCTCAGCATCAAAGAATCGTTCTGATGACGGGCTCGCTATACCGCATGTGTAGCAGCTTCTGTCATCAAATGTTAAATCACTGACGCTTAATGAAAAGCAGTCGATTTGCGCGTGACGATACTGACTTACTCACCGACGGTGAACAGTTAAGCGAAACTCCACTTACACATTAAGCCCGATGCCTCTCTGCCCTGATGGGAGGCTGTCAGTTGCATCTCAGTAAAACAATCATAGAGAGTGCAGAATGAAGTTCAGTTTTGTAAATAACAGCGAGCCGAGCCGCCGACGCATTTTACGCGATGCCTTCACTCTGGCTTTGGCGACCTCTCCGTTGGCAAGCCTCGCCAAGGCAGCCGACGAGACCAAGGCAGCCGACGAAAACGCCGAAGAAGTGATCTTCGCTGCTGGCCCGCGGCCGCTGGTGCAATACCCGCAAAAACGACCGTTGACCCTGGTGACCACTCGCCCACCGCATCTGGAGACCCCATTCCCTGTCTTCAACCTAGGGCCCATTACGCCGAATGACGCCTTTTTCGTGCGTTACCACCTGCCCAATTTCCCTACCAGCATCGATCCGGACAGCTACCGTTTGACGATCAAGGGCTCAGTCAACACGCCGCTGTCACTGTCGCTTGCAGAACTCAAGGCCCTCGCCGAACCGGTAGAGGTGGTGGCCGTGAATCAGTGTTCGGGTAATAGCCGTGGCTTCTCGATGCCGCGCGTGTTCGGCGCTCAGTTGGGCAATGGTTCAATGGGTAATGCCCGCTGGGTGGGGGTGCCGCTCAAGGCGGTACTGGAAAAGGCGGGTGTGAAAGCCGACGCCAGGCAAGCGACATTCCGTGGGCTCGATAGGCCAGTGCTGCCGAGCACGCCGGAGTTCATCAAGGCCCTGGACATCAGTCATGCCATGGATGGCGGGCCTATGATCGCCTGGTCGATGAACGGTACCGACCTGCCATTCCTCAACGGTTACCCGATACGTCTGGTGGTGCCAGGTTATTTCGGTACGTATTGGGTCAAGCACCTGAGTGAGATCGAAGTCGTCGACCACACCTATGACGGTTTCTTCATGGCTAAAGGCTACCGCGTTCCGGACAACGATTGTTTTTGCATCGCCCCCGGCACCACTGCGGCGCAGACTCAGCCGATTTCCAGGTTGCCGGTACGCAGCTTCATCACCAGCGTCAAACACGGCGATGTGTTGCCGCTGAAAAAAAGCGTGGTGCTCAAGGGCATTGCGTTCGACGGCGGCGTTGGGGTCAACAAGGTGGAAATATCGATCGATGGCGGAAAAAGTTGGCGCGAAGCCAGGCTTGGGCAGGATCTTGGTCGTTTCTCCTTCCGTGAGTGGACGCTACCGATCACCTTTACCAGCAAGGGCGCCACACAGTTGATGGTGCGAGCCAGTAACAGTGCGGGCGAGACGCAACCGCTGCGAGCCGACTGGAACCCCGGTGGCTACCGCCGCCACGTCGTAGAAACCTGCCACGTGACCGTCGCCTGAGGGGGCCCGCATGAAACGTATGAACACCTTGCTGTGCGCGGCTCAGGTTTTTTTGGCTGCCATGGCTAGCGCAGCGCCACTATCGATCACGTTGCCGCCCGAAACGGCTGCGTTCAAGCCCAGTGCGCTGCCTGGCTACTCGTTGGCTCAGCAGAAATGTTCCACCTGCCACTCAGCCGATTACATCAACTTCCAGCCTCCTGGCATGACCTTGGCTCAGTGGACTGGTGAAGCGAGCAAGATGCAGCACGTGTACGGTGCTCCGATCAGCGATCAGGATGTGAAGATTATCGGCGCCTACCTTGCGGTGACCTACGGTAGTGCCCATGCGAGCGATGCCGATGTGCAGGCTGCCTCGAACCCGTCGGCGGGCCAACCGCCGCCGGCGTCTGTAGCAAAAGTCGATGCCATGGCCTTGTTCCAGAGCAACTCCTGCCTGTCGTGCCACGCGATCGATCATAAGGTCGTAGGCCCGGCCTTTCACGATGTGGCTGCCAAGTATGCCAATGACCCGCAGGCGCTGGCCAAGGTAACGTCCAGCATTCAGCACGGTGGTGCCGGCAAATGGGGGGAGATCCCAATGCCGCCTTTTGCGCAGTTAAGCCCGGACGATCTGCAAACCCTGGCAACTTTCATACTGGACCAGTAAGCCAACCTTTACCGGCTGCGATGAGGGGCATCCGGCCGAACGCGACCCCCAGCCAACACTATTCAGTCGAGCGAAGATCCCGGTTCGTCCAGATGATCGATGTGCTTGAAGCGCTCGACCAGAAAATCGATCAGGCTGCGCACTCGCGCCGACAGGTGCAACTGTTGCGGGTAAACGGCATAGACATCGGCGCGGGTCGGTGTCTGATCCTCCAGTACCAGGCGCAGGCGCCCACTGCGCACGTAACGGGCGATGTCCCATTCGGCTCGAAGCAGAATCCCGTAACCTTCCAGCGCCCAATTCAGGGCCACTTCACCGTCGTTGCAGCCTAACGCGCCGCGCACTTTGATGTTTTGCGTGCGCCCGCCGTTGGTGAAGCTCCACACGCCGTAGGGCGTTTCGTTTTGTCTCAGGAAGATGCAGTTGTGTTGTTGTAAATCCGCCAAACGTTGCGGCACGCCATGCTTTTCCAGGTACAGCGGCGAGGCGCATAGCAGGCGGCGATTGGATGCGATCTTGCGTGCATGGAAGGCCGCGTCCGGCAGGGTGCCGAAACGAATGCCCAGGTCAAACCCGTGAGTCGCCAGGTCGAGCGGGTGATCGCTGATTTCCAGCTGTATTTCCACCTCCGGGTACTGCGCGAAGAATGCGCCCAATGCGGGGCCGATGTAGCGCCGACCGAAGCCCAGCGACGCGTTGACGCGAATCAGGCCTTTAGGGGTTGCCCGGCTGCTGCTGAGCAACTGCTCGACCTCATCGATCTGCGTCAGGATGCGGGCGGCATGGGAAAAATACAGTTCACCTTCCGAGGTCAGACTCATTGAGCGCGTGGTGCGGTTGACCAGGCGGATGCCTAGTCGTGCTTCCAGCGCGCTCAGGCGTTTGCTCACCGCCGGCGGTGTCACGCCCAGCTCTCGAGCCGTCGCCGCCAGGCTGCCCTTGTTGGCCAGCAGGTAGAAAAAAGACAAATCCAGTGTCTGGCTCATTGGTAACTCAAATTCATCTATGTAGTGATTTGGAGTAACTCACGCTCATTTGCTCACTACATATACTCCGCTCACACCCTGATTGAACACCCCCGTTCGACAGGCACAACAAGAACGTGACGAGAGTGGAGTTAACGATGAGTGCATACAAAATTGCTGCAGTTCCCGGTGATGGTATTGGTGTTGAAGTGATCGCCGCGGGCGTCGAGGTGCTGCAAGCCCTGTCGAAAAAATCCGGTTTTGACCTGACTTTCAAACACTACGACTGGAACTCCGATAACTACCTGAAAAATGGTTACTACATTCCTGAAGGTGGTCTGGAAGAACTGAAAACCTTCGATGCCATTTTCTTCGGTGCTGTCGGTGCGCTCAACGTACCGGATCACATCTCCCTGTGGGGCCTGCGTCTGCCGATCTGCCAAGGCTTCGACCAGTACGCCAATGTGCGTCCGGCTCGCGTATTGCCAGGGGTAAAAAGCCCGCTGCTCAATGGTGATCAAATCGATTGGGTCGTGGTGCGTGAAAACTCCGAGGGCGAGTACTCCGGCAACGGCGGCCGTGTTCACCGGGGCCTGCCTGAAGAGGTCGCCACGGAAGTGTCTGTGTTTACTCGTGCCGGGGTCGAGCGTATTCATCGTTTCGCCTTCGAACTGGCCCGGAGCCGTCCTCGCAAGCACCTGACCATGGTCACCAAATCCAACGCTCAGCGTCACGGCATGGTGTTGTGGGACGAGATTTTCTACGAGGTCGCCAAGGATTTTCCGGATGTGAAGATCGACAAGGAACTGGTCGACGCGGTGACCACGCGCATGGTGCTTAAACCGTCGACGCTGGACGTGATCGTCGCCACCAACCTGCACGCCGACATCCTGTCCGATCTGGCCGCCGCGTTGTCCGGCAGCCTGGGCATCGCGCCGACCGCCAACCTGAACCCTTCGCGTAAATTCCCCTCGATGTTCGAACCGATCCACGGCTCGGCCTTCGACATCACCGGCAAGGGTGTCGCCAACCCGATCGCGACGTTTTGGACAGCGGCGATGATGCTCGAGCACCTGGGCGAGACAACCGCGGCCAAGCAGCTGATGTCGGCTATCGAAGCCGTGACCGAAAGCGGTCTGCATACCCCGGATCTCGGCGGTAACGCCACCACCCGACAGATCACCGATGCCGTCATCGCCTTGATCAACCGCTGAAATTTTCCAGCGATTCAAAGTAGTACTGCGGCACAACGCCAAGGGGCGGCTCACTGAGTCCGACCCCTTGGCATCTCCTGACAACAATAAAAAATCAGGGCCCTGTCATGAAAAGAATATTTGGCAAACTCTACGTACAAGTGCTCATCGCAGTCATCCTCGGCGCCATTGTCGGGGTGTTCGTTCCCGAAACCGGAACAGCGCTCAAACCCTTGGGCGACGCGTTCATCAAATTGATCAAAATGCTGCTCGCACCGGTAATCTTCCTCACGGTGGTGACGGGCATTGCACGTATGGAGAACATGAAAGAGCTGGGGCGTGTTGGTTTTCGTGCGCTGATCTATTTCGAAGTGGTTTCCACGCTGGCGCTGGTCGTCGGCCTGGTCGTGGTCGATGTGTTCAAACCCGGTGCAGGCATGAACATTGATGTCGCCTCGCTGGATACGTCCAGCCTGGCCACCTACACCACGGCGGTGAAGCATGCGTCGTTCATGGACTTTGTGATGAACATCATCCCCGACACCATCGTGGATGCCTTTGCCAAGGGCAACGTACTGCAAATCTTGCTGTTCTCCATTCTGCTGGGCGTTGCCCTGGCGCATGTCGGACCACGCGCCAAGGTGTTCGTCGACACGCTGGATAGTCTGATGCAGGGGATGTTTCGCATCGTCAATATGGTGATGCGCCTGGCCCCCATCGGCGCCTTCGGAGCGATTGCCTTCACCATCGGCAAGTATGGCTTCGGCTCGCTGTTCTCCTTGGGCAAACTGATGGCTTGCGTCTACCTGACCTGCGCAGTGTTTGTGATCTTCGTACTCGGGCCGATTTGTCGCTACAGCGGTTTCAGCCTGTGGAAGTTTCTGAAATTCATCAAGGAAGAACTGTTCACCGTACTGGGCACCAGCTCTTCGGAATCGGTGCTGCCGCAAATGATTTCCAAGATGGAAAAGGCCGGTGTTTCCAAACCCGTTGCCGGGATGATCATTCCCTCGGGCCTGACCTTTAACCCGGATGGCCAGGCGATCTACTACACCATCGCTGCCATCTTCATCGCGCAGGCCACGAACACGCCGCTGACCCTGACGGATCAGTTGATCGTTCTGGCGGTGCTGATGTTCACCTCCAAAGGCTCGGCGGGGGTGACCGGTTCGGGGTTCATCATTCTGGCAGCGACGTTATCGTCCCTCGGCACCATTCCGGTGGCGGGCATGGTGCTGCTCTTGGGCGTCGACCGGTTCATGTCGGAAGCGCGGGCGATCACCAACACCATCGGCAACGGTGTCGGGACCATGGCCATTGCCAAATGGGTGGGGGCGCTGGATACCGTCAAGATGCACAAAGCGCTCAACGGGGAGGCAGCGGAGCAGAAGCCCGAAACGGTTCAAGCGGACATTGTTGCTGTGCCTTCAGCGACGCCAGCCAAAAGCCTGTTGCCGGACTTCAAAAGCGTCTCGCAGGGGTGATAGTGCGGCGGCCAGGCATGATTGATTCATAGTGCCTGGCTAGCGCTCACTGCATTTTTTTGTTCCTGGGATCGTCCGCCGGGTTGAGGTAAGTGATTCCCCAAGGCCCTGTGCCGTGCAGTTGAAGCACGGTTTCCTGTTCGCGACTGGCGCCGTACATCGACGTGCCGACAGGAATGATCAGGGTGTCACCCGGATGATAGGCCTTGGCCCGTGCCGGATCGAAGGTGTCTCCGGTGGCGAAGTAGAAGGTGCCCGAGATAACGGTTACGCGTTCGGTCACGGGATGGGTATGCACGCCGATTTTTGTATTGGCCGGCAGCTTCAAGCGCAGGGTGAAGGGCTCGGCGGCTTTCAGGTCACCTTCAATCACTGCAATCATTGCGCCAGGTCCCACCGCCGGCGCAGGTTTCCAATTGAGTCCGGATGAGGTGGCGGCAATAAAACCTGCTTCCTCGGCCAGGGCGGTCAATGTCAGAAAGGCAGGGCTGAGCAAGGCCAACAAAACAGCGGCCGCTTTGTGGGCAATCATCATGGTTTCCTCGTGTCTGGGGGCCTCAACGCACAGGAGCAGAGCCTGTGCAATCAAGTCATATATACGTTGACGGTAGCCGAATGCCGGAGCGCGGATATACCCATTGTGAACCAGTGCTATAACGCATAAGCATGAATGTATGCTGGCCTGGTCCTACCGGCGCCCACCCTGAGGAGTGACAACCATCATGAAGAAGATCGACCCAAAAGACGGCGAGGAGGGAGTCTCCGTCTCTGCACTGATAGACGCAAAAATCAAGGCGCTGACTGACTGGCGGGGTGAGACCCTCGCTCGGGTTCGAACGCTGATCAAGCAGGCCGACCCTGAAGTGGTCGAGGTATTGAAGTGGAGAGGGGTTCCGGTGTGGTCGCACGCCGGCATCATCTGCACCGGTGAGACATACAAGAAAGTCGTAAAGATGACCTTCGCCAAGGGGGCTTCGCTGGAGGATCCTTCAGGTCTGTTCAACGCCAGCCTCGAAGGCAACACCCGACGTGCCATTGATATTCATGAAGGCGAGAGGGTTGATGAAGAGGCGTTGAAGGTGCTGATTCGCGCCGCGGTGGCGCTCAATACGTCGGTGTGAACGGCTGACTGCACTGTTCAGTCTCAGAGAGGTATCAAGGAGAGCCTATAAAGTTTTTCGTAGATAGCTCGCCGACGCAGGGCACAGGTGCTTGAACTGAGCTGTTTGGCTTATTACGACAGGCGCTTCACCCTTATCGAGCAACTCATAGCCATTGGCTGCGAAAAAACCAGCCGCGCTTTGGGTCAGCAAGTGGAGTCGGACTGCGCCTTGGGAGATTGCACAGCGTTCCAGTTCAGACAACACGGCTTTACCCAGCCCCTCGCCACGACGGGTCTCACAAACGACCATTGAACGAAGTAACAGATCAGGGCCAGAACCTTCCAGCCCTCCATAAGCAACCCGGTTTCCATCCACCTCGAAGCGGTAAAACTGCAGCCCCGATTCGCTTATATCATCGTAAGGAAGTCCTGCTTCACTCAACGACTCACGGAGCTGATTCAAATCGCTCGGCCCTACTTTAATCATCTGCATCGTTTGCTCCATTAAGATGTTTTTGGCACTCAAGTTACTGGCTCAATCCTGGCGCTTGCCAATTGATCGTTCTGGGCTCAGGTTAGCGGTTGCGGTGGACTAAGGTTTACGCAACAGAAGCAACAACAACGCCGCAGCCGCCAGCACCGCCCCGACGATGAAAGTGCTGGCCGAGCCCGAGGTCTCCCACAACGCGCCGGCGAGCACACTGGCGATCAACAGGCACACGCCGCTGATCAAATTGAACAGGCCGAACGCCGTGCCCCTGAGGTGTTCGGGCGCGGTGTCGGCGATCAGTGTCGCGAGAATGCCCTGGCTGAAGCCCATGTGCAGGCCCCACAGGGCCACGCCCGCCAGCATGGTCATGATCGAGTCTGCATGCGCCAATAACAGGTCTGCCAGGATCAGCAGGACGATGCCGATGCATAGCACTTTGGTGCGGCTGATCCGGTCGGACAACCAGCCGGCAGGGTAGGCGGACACGGCATAGAGCAGCGACATGACCACCATCACCATCGGCACCCATGTTGCTGTCAGGCCTGTTTGTTGCGCCTTCAAAACCAGAAAGGCCTCGCTGAAACGGGCCAGTGTGAAGAGCCCGCCGACGATCACCACCCACCAATAATCGCGCGAGAAGTCGCGCAGGACTTTCCAGTGGATAGGCGAGCGAAAGGCGCGTTCGCCAGCGACAGTGGTTGGCTCTTTGACCCCACCGACAATCAGCGCCACCGATATCACCGCCGGGATCACCGCAAACCACAACACCAGATGGATCTGCCCGAGCCAGAGCATCAGCACGATGGCCAGAATCGGACCCAGAATGGCACCCACGGTGTCCATCGATTGGCGCAAGCCAAAGCAGGCGCCACGGATTTCTGCGGGGGCGATGTCGGCGACCAGCGCATCTCGCGGCGCGCCACGGATGCCTTTGCCGATGCGATCCAGAAAACGTGCGGTGAACACCACATCGACCGAGTGCGCGAGGGGAAAGAGCGGTTTCGACAAGGCGGCCAGGCCGTAGCCCATCAACAGCAAGCCTTTGCGCCGGCCGATAAAGTCGCTGATGGCGCCGGAGAAGATCTTGGTCAGCATCGCGGTCGCTTCGGCGATGCCCTCGATCACCCCGACGGTCAACGCGCTCGCGCCCAAGGTCGTGACCAGAAATATCGGCAGCAGGCTGTGCACCAGCTCTGAAGACAGGTCCATGAACAGGCTGACAAAACCCAGGGCCCAGACCGTGGAGGGGATGCGCAGTGAAGCCGGTCTGGGTTTTGAGAGGTTGTCCATGCTGGTTTCCGGGATTGAATGCTCACCGATTGTTTATGTCGCCAACCCCATCGATCAGGCCTTAAAGGTTCTGACTCAAAAAGAGCAAGGTATTGCCATGGGCCTCGACCGCCGCCCGTTGGTTATAACTGTCACGGTGTGAGCAGTTGAAGCCATGTTCGGCACCCGGATACACCTCGATATCGACGTCATCGTTGAACTCGAAACGCTCGGCGATTTGCTTCACGGCGTCGATGGGGATGTGGCTGTCCTGCTCGCCGAAGTGCATCAGCACCGGCACCTTGATTTCATCGGCTCGATTCAGCTGGTTCTGAATGCCGCCGCCGTAGTAGGCGATCGCCACGTCGACGAAACCATTGGCGGCGGTGTTGTACGACAGCATGCCGCCGAAGCAGAAACCGATAGAAGCGATTCTGCCGTCCAGCCCCGGCTGTGCCTTCAGGGCGTCAATGGCCAGTTTGATGTCGGCCTGCGCTTTTTTTGTGTCGGTGGCGTTCATCAGCTCGACGGCGCGTTTCCAGCCGGCTTCGTCGTAGCCCAGTTCGATACGGTGGCCGTTGCGCCAGAACAGATCCGGCGCGATGACCAGGTAGCCGTCGGCGGCGTATTGCTCGGCGACCGAGCGGATGTGCTCGTTGACGCCGAAAATTTCCTGAATCAGCACAATCCCCGGACCTTTACGGGTGTGGGGGATGGCCAGGTAAGCGCCGAATGTGCCCTCGGCGCTGGTGATCTCGATCCATTGGGTGGTCACGCTCATGATGGCTCCTTTACATAAGTTGGGTGGGTTATCGAGACGCTGGCGTATCAGCGGTGACTGCGCCGCCAGAAGTATCGAGCCAACAGCGCGTCCATGCTGAGTTTGCCGGCCCCCGAGAGCAACAACGGCATGAGGGCTGCGAGGTAGATCAGCGGCAGTTTGAAGTTGCCATGGCCTTTATTGCTGATGGCATAACCCTGGGCAAGTTCACTCAATGTAGACCAATCGGCCGGCCAGTGAACGGCGGCGGTCGCGACGATCGTGACCACGGTCAGAATAATCACCGAGACCCGCGTTCCCAGGCCCACCAGCAGGGCGAGGGCACAGACCAATTCGGCCCACATCGCCAGTTCCCAGTTCAGCGTGGCCGGCACGTGGTTGAAGGGAAACGGGAAGCGGTGCTGGATGTCGGCGAACCAGTTCTGGCCGTTCCATTTTTCCAGGCCTGATTCGAAAAATTCCCAGGCCAGAAACACCCGCAAGGTCAGGGGTGCGATCCAGCTGCCGGCACGGTCGAGGTTCAGGTGCAGGCCTTTGATGGCTGATGAGAGGGCGGTATTCATGGGCTTGAGCTCCGGGATTCATTGTGGGAGCGGGCTTGCTCGCGAAGGCGGACTGTCTGCCCACATCTCTGTTGAATGTCAGTCCGCTTTCGCGAGCAAGCCCGCTCCCACAGGGGATTGTGGTGTTCCAGGGGTGTCATTCAGTCAACAGCGCATTCCTGGCCGACCGTTTGTACTTCAGCGCAATTTTGCCCAGCAGCCGAACGACAATTGCCGAGAACATCAGGCCGAACGGCAATACGTACCAGGCGCTCAGGGGGATGCGTTTGAAGTTGGAATAGGTGAACACCGCCGCAATCACCCACATGCCGCTGACGTGCAGGGCTTTCCAGGCTTTGGGGCCGACCAGCCGCGCCGTGGGTTTGAATGAGGTCAACGCCATCAGCACAATGAACAGATAACCGACCGAGCCCGGGATGTTGCCGACCGTGGTGCGGCTGGGCCAGAACTCGGGGTTCAGTTGGCCATAGCTGTAAATCAGGATGGCGTGTACCAGGTGGGAAAACGCGAAGGCCAGGCCGATGAAGCGTCGTTCGCGCACCAACGAACGGGTGAAAGGCGAGGGCACCAGCACGGCGAGGGCCGATGCGGTGAACGCGGCAAGAAACAGTGCAAACGAAGTGCGCGCAGTGGCGCGAATGGCGCTGCGCGTGGCCTCCACCAGGTCCGGGTTCAGCAGCAGAATCAGGCTGGTCATCACCAGCACTAGCAAGGACAGCAGGCCAAACAGCGACCAGTCGTGGTAACGGGGAACTTGGGTCATCATGACGACACTCCTGAGCAAGAGCCGACCCGGTTTTGCCGGTGATCGGCGGACGGCAGGAGTTTTTCAACCGGGTGTATAGGCGGTATGTCCGAAAGATCGCCCGGCGCAAGTTCATGTATCCCGGACCGCGACAGATACATTCCCATACAAAACTGTGATTCAGCCCCGGCCAGCGGCGTCTAGCGACAGTGTCCCCGCAATCCCATGGGGCGAGACTTTCGGAACCCGGCATGCAAGCGCTGTTGAACGAGATCCTTGACGCAGTCCGACCGTTGATCGGTCAGGGCAAAGTGGCTGACTACATTCCCGCCCTCGGCACCGTGCCGGCGAATCAGTTGGGCATTGCCGTGTATGGCAATGACGGCGAGTTGTTTTGTGCCGGAGACGCCGACACGCCGTTCTCGGTGCAGAGTATTTCCAAGGTGTTCAGCCTGGTGCAGGCCATCGACCATTCCGGCGAAGCGATTTGGGAACGTTTGGGCCATGAGCCGTCCGGGCAGCCGTTCAACTCGCTGGTGCAGCTGGAGTTCGAGCGCGGGCGCCCGCGCAATCCCTTCATCAACGCCGGTGCGCTGGTGATCTGTGACATCAACCAGTCACGTTTTGCCGCGCCGGCGTTGTCGATGCGCGATTTTGTCCGGCGCCTGTCCGGTAACCCGAATGTCATGGTGGACGGCAAGGTCGCCGAATCGGAATACCAGCACCGCGCGCGTAACGCAGCGATGGCTTATCTGATGCAATCGTTCGGCAACTTTCATAACGACGTCGAAGCCGTGCTGCGCAGCTACTTCAGCCATTGCGCGCTGCGCATGAGTTGCGTGGACCTGGCCCGCGCGTTCTGCTTTCTGGCCAACGACGGTTTCTGCAAACACAGCGGCGCCCAGATCCTCAGCGCCCGCCAGACCCAGCAAGTCAACTCGATCATGGCCACCAGCGGGCTGTATGACGAAGCCGGCAACTTTGCCTATCGCGTCGGTCTGCCGGGCAAGAGCGGCGTGGGCGGGGGCATCGTCGCGGTAGTGCCGGGGCAATTCACGGTATGCGTCTGGTCCCCGGAATTGAACACTGCCGGAAACTCCCTCGCCGGCATGGCGGCGCTGGAGTTGTTGAGTCAGCGGATTGGCTGGTCGGTGTTCTGATGACCTGTCTTGACTAGCGTCCGATGAACGCTACCGTGAAGCAGGCATTCTTTGACTCAAGGGGCGGGTGACTTCATGGTGAATTTCGGTTCCGCGCTTCTAGTCTTCAATGACCCGGACACTCATTTGCGCAAAGGGTTGTCTGCCGTGGTCCAGATAGGCGACACCTTGTGGGTCGCCAATGATGAATCCTTGAGCCTGGAGCGCTTCACTTTGCGTGAGCGCGTCGGTGCGGGCGAGTTTCTGTTTGATCAGCACAAACAATTCCCGTTGGCGTCCCTGTTGACGCTGCCGGTCATCCCGACGATTGGCGAAGAATTCGTTGAGGCAGACCTGGAAGGCATGAGTTACGACCGCGGCACGGGGTATCTCTGGATGGTGGGGTCTCACAGCCTGAAACGGAGAAAACCCGATAGCTCCAAGTCCCTGAAGAAAAACGCCGAGCGCCTGGCAACGGTCAGCCGCGATGGCAATCGTTTTCTCCTGGCCCGGATTCCGGTGGTCGAAGAAAACGGGACGTTCACTTTGGTGAAGAGCACCGCCGGCGATGATCGGGTTGCCGCCCAATTGGCCGGTAATCAACTGGGCAACGAATTGCTCGACGAGCTCAAGGACGACGAGCATGTGGGGGCATTTCTGCACATTCCCGGCAAGGATAACGGATTCGATACCGAAGGCCTCGAGGTCAATGGCAAGCGGGTTTTTATCGGATTGCGCGGGCCTGTACTGCGGGGCTGGACCATTGTTCTGGAGGTCGAACCCGAAGACCATCCCGATGCTGTTCACACGCTGACGCTGAAAAAAATCGGGCCTGGGGGGCGAAAATATCGAAAGCATTTTCTCCAGTTGGGCGGGCTCGGCGTCAGGGATTTGTGCATCGATGGTGATGACATGCTGATTCTGGCCGGGCCGACGATGAACCTCGACGGGCCTGTCAGCGTATTTCGCTGGCTCGACGGTGCCAGACCAACAGACGGAAGTTTTGTCTTCAGCGAACAATTGACGCCGGTCTTGGAGGTTCCTTACGGGCAAGGAAAGGATAAAGGCCGCGATCATGCCGAAGGACTGACCTTTATCAGCACCGCGGGCGTAGAAGAGCCCTTGCTGCTGGTGGTCTATGACGCGAACGCCGGATGGCGCAAACAGGGGAGCAATCGCCTGGAGCAAGATGTATTTCAACTTGCGAAAAAGTAACCGCTACTGCACCCCGGTGAATGACGCTCCACGGATTTTCCTATACATTTTCTGGCCGCTCTCCTGCATGGTGAAACCGTTTCATGTCTCTTGCGCTCGAACGTCTAGTCGCTGGCACGCCAATCCCTTTTGCCGGTAACCGTGTCACTGTCGTCAGCCCCGAACTGGCGGCGCGCTTTCAGCCCGGTGACCATCTGCTGGTGGAGCAGGTCAGCGGCGAATTGTTGCTGATCCCGGTGGCCGACCAGCAAGCGGCGGCGGTTGCCATCGAGCGCGCGGAAGCGGCATTCGCTGCAATGTCTGCCGTCTCGGATCACGCCATCAGCGCGTTCTTCGATCATTTTGCCCAACGCCTGGAAACCCCGGAATGCTGGGCCCTGATTGCAGCCGCCAACCTGGCCGACATCGAGCGAGCCAAGGCGCGCGGGCGTTCCACCACGCGGTTGCTCGCCGATGAACGCATGCGCGGCGACATGATCGCCGGCCTGCGGGCCTGGCGCGATGCCCCGGCCACCCGTGGCAAAGTCGTGAGCTGCGTCGAGCACGACGGCTGGAAAGTCGAGCAAGTGGTCTCGCCGCTGGGTATCGTCGCGTTCGTGTTCGAAGGCCGACCGAATGTCTTTGCCGACGCCGCCGGTGTATTGCGCACGGGCAACACTGCGGTGCTGCGCATTGGCAGCGATGCGTTGGGCACTGCCCAGGCCATCGTCACCCACGCATTGAATCCGGCATTGGCTGATGCCGGATTGCCGACCGGTGCGGTGTCACTGGTCGAAAGCGTCAATCACGCCGCTGGTTGGGCGATGTTCGCCGATCGGCGCCTGTCATTGGCCGTGGCCCGTGGTTCGGGACGGGCGGTCAGCCAGTTGGGCAGCATCGCGCAACAGGCCGGCACCGCCGTCAGCTTGCACGGCACCGGCGGCGCGTGGCTGATCACCGACAAACACGCCGATGCCCAGCGCTTTGCCGCCGTGGTGCGCAACTCGCTGGACCGCAAAGTCTGCAACACCCTGAACGTCTGCCTGATCCACCGCGATCGCGCTGCCGATCTGGTGCCGCTGTTTCTCGATGCACTGCAACAGGCCGGCACCGCTCGGGGCCAGGGCTGCAAGTTGCATATCGTCGAGGGGAGCGAGGCCTGTTTGCCGGCCGATTGGCAGACCGCTAGCGTCGAGGTGTACCGCGCCGAAGGCTATCAGACCGAAGCGTTGGCCGAACCGCTGCCCGAGGATCAATTGGGTCGCGAGTGGGAATGGGAAGAAACCCCGGAAGTCAGCCTGAAGATCGTCGACGACCTGGACCAGGCCATCGTCTTGTTCAACCGCTACAGCCCGCAATTCACCGTGTCGCTGATCAGTGAAGATGCCCCGGCGCAGGAGCGTTTCTACAACGCGGTCAACGCACCTTTTGTCGGCAACGGGATTACCCGCTGGGTTGACGGTCAGTACGCGCTGAACAAGCCAGAGCTGGGGCTTTCGAACTGGGAAAGTGGCCGCCTGTTTGCGCGCAGCGCGATTCTCTCGGGGGATGGCGTGTTTACCATCCGTAGTCGCATGACGCAGACGAGTCTGTCGGTCAAGCGCTGAGACGCCACTCCAGCTCGGTAAGTTAAGCCGCGCAAACCTGTGGGAGCGGGCTTGCTCGCGAAAGCGGTGTGTCAGGCGACATCATTGTTGACTGTGCCGCCGTCTTCGCGAGCAAGCCCGCTCCCACAGGATATTCGTCGCTCTTACTTACCGGCATCAGGGGCAGCCCCCGACCGCAGGCAACGGCACGCACTATACTTAATGTGTGTCCGCGTCTGCGGTGGGGCGGGCGGCGCATCTGATTACGTGAGGGAGAGTTGCGCCATGAAACTTCATTCCTTTCAACATTACTCTCATGATCTGGAATCGGTCGTTCACGACGCGTGGATTACCACCAGAGTGAAGTCGGCCCTGGCATTGGCCGACTCATCCCTTGGCCTGCATGTCCATGTCAAAACACATGCGGGCAGGGTGGCATTGAGCGGCCGCGTCAACACTCATAGACAGTGTGAGCAGGCTGTTGCTCTGGCCCGTTCGGTTCCTGGTGTCGTCGACATCGATGCCAGCGAATTGCTCACTCATGTGTTCACGCCGGGCAGTTTTCCAGAAGCGCCCAATGCCGAAGAGACCACTGAACGTCGGTCACAATCGTCTACAAAAATCGACGATAAATGACAGGGGCGATCTTGTGAGTGTCACATTCCCGGTCGGGAACCGAGGACGGGCGTAGTCGTGCGCGTGCCCACTTTGTAACGCTGCGCCAAGCTTGGTGCAGCTCGGGCAGACGAACCCTTCAGGCGGCTTCGACCGCTTGACCATACACCGCACAGGTGTCCGGGTGCTCGGCCAGCGACACGAAGTTGCGCCGGCTGGCATCCAGCGCATCGACGGAGCCGGTCTCGATGTCATAAACCCAACCATGCAGATTCAGCAGGCCTTTTTCCTGGGCCAGGCGCACGCTCGGGTGAGTCTGGATATTCGCCAGTTGGGCGATGACATTTTCCCGGACCATCGAACTTACCTTGGCTGCGTCGCTGGCGTGAGGGCGGGAGTCATTGATTACCTTGGCCGACTCGGCGTGTTGCAACCAGCCGCTGACGGCGGGCAGGTGATCCATGCATGTGCACTGAGCGATGGCGGTCATGGCGCCGCAGTCCGAATGCCCGCAGATCACGATGTCCGTCACGCCCAATACCGCGACCGCATATTCGACCGTGGCCGACACGCCGCCGGGATGCGGACTGTACGAGGGCACGATGTTGCCGGCATTGCGCACCACGAACAGTTCGCCGGGCTCTTGCTGGGTCAGCAATTCCGGCACTACGCGGCTGTCGGAACAGGTGATGAACAAGGTGCCGGGATGCTGGGTGGTGGCCAGGTGTTTGAACAGGTCGGTACGTTGTGGGAAGGCTTCGTTCTGGAACTTCAATAAACCTTCGATGAGCGCTTTCATGGCTGACTTCCTTGCATGAGTGAGGGGGGAAGACGCAGAACCTGTAGGAGCGAGGCTTGCCCGCGAAGAATGCACTGCGGTTTTTCAGGTATTACGCGTCATCGTTCTTCGCGGGCAAGCCTCGCTCCTACAGGCTGTCTTAGAACGGACGCAACGGCAGGAACTTGCCGTCCAGAGTAATCACTGCGCGGGAACCACCTTCCGGGTCTTCAACTTTCTTCATGTCCAGCTTGAAGTTGATCGCGCTGATGATGCCGTCGCCGAATTGCTCGTGAACCAGGGCTTTGAGCGTGGTGCCGTAGATCTGGATCATTTCGTAGAAACGGTAGATGGTCGGGTCGGTCGGGACACCCGAGAGGCTACCGCGCAGCGGAATGATCTGCAGGCGGGCCACGGCGTCGGCGTCCAGTTCGAGTTTCTCGCCAATCACCCTGGCGGCGGCTTCCGGCAGCGGATGTTGGCCGAGCAGGGCGGCGGTGACATAGGCCAGGCCCAGGCCGGTGCCATCGGTCAAATCCTGCCAGGACAGACTCTTGCGCGCCTTGGCATCGAGGATCGAAGTGGTCAGGGCCAGACTCGGGTCTTGGTAAGCATGGGACTGTTGCATGGTGTGACTCCTATCGGTTGTCGCTGGAAAGTGCAGCCATCTTCGATCGATTTATCCATAGCGTCCAAGACCGATATACAATGCTTCGCATAAGTCCTGCCTATAGATGGTGTGCCCATGCTGCTCCGACATTTGCGCTATTTGCTGGCAGTCGCCGACCATGGTGGCTTCACCCGAGCCGCCGAGGCGCTGCATGTCTCCCAACCGACGCTGTCCCAGCAGATCCGGCAACTGGAGGAATCCCTCGGCGTCGACCTGTTCGACCGCACTTCGCGCACGGTCAAACCGACCGATGCGGGGCTGGCCTATATCGAAAGTGCTCGTCGGGTACTGGTGGAACTTGAAGCAGGGAAACGCGCGCTGCATGACGTGAAGGATTTGTCCCGCGGCAGTTTGCGACTGGCCATGACGCCAACGTTCATGGCATATCTGGTGGGGCCGTTGGTGCGCGACTACGTGGCGAATTTTCCGAACATCCATCTGCAGATTTTCGAGTTATCGATGGATGACATCGAGGCCGGGTTGCTCGATGACTCGCTGGACATTGCCATTGCCTTTACCCCGGTGAGAAGCCCCGACATCGAGTGCGTACCGGCGTTTGTCGAGACGTTGGGCGTGATGGTCGGGCGCCGTCATCCGCTGTACGAGCGCCAGAGCCCGCTGTCGCCGAAGGAGGTGGCGCAACTGGAGTTCGCGTTGCTGACGCCGGACTTCATCACCCGATCCACCATCGACGAGTATTTTCGACAACAGAACATCACTCCCAAGGTGGCGATTGAGGTGAACTCGGTGAGTACGCTGTTGGAGGTCATTCGTCACGCGCCGATGGCCACCATCCTCCCGGAGCCTATCGCCACCGCGGAACGGGCATTGCGCAAAATTCCGCTGCTGGGGGAGGCGCCCAACCGAGGGGCCGCGCTGCTTCGGCGCAAAAACAACTATCACAGTGCGGCGTCGGTGGCCTTTATGGACCTGGTGTTGGGCGCGGCTGCGGTCGAGTCGGCGAAGTCAGTCATCCACTGATTGGCACAGCCCATTGGGAGCCTTGCCGGTGGAGGTCACGGTCACTGAGTCGTCATCGGCGAGGATGATCGAGAGCGTGATGCCCGAACCCTTGGCTTCGAAGTGGCGATCGTTGATGGCTTTGGTTACCGCCTCTTTGCTGTTGATCAATACCGGACCGTCCTGATCCGCATGGACGACGACTTTACCGGGGCAGTCCACATCGAATGAGGGAATGCCAGGGAGGGTGTTCGCATGGACAGAATTCGCCATCGCGAACACTATGAATATCAGGATTTTGTTCATCGCAAGCCTCCAGAGATCCAGCAGGGCATACGCTTAACCATAGCTTTGTTTGGTGCGCACGAGACAAACGAAAAGGCCCCGCTCGATACTCCGAGCGGGGCCTTCTTTCTTTACTGAGGGGGATATCAATACAACCGATCTATCACCCGAACTTCGTTCTGGTTCTGCATCGATGCCCACGCCTGTTTCAGCGTTTGCAGCACATTACCGATGAAGTCTTTGTCGGCCGCGGCTTTCTTGCCGACATAACCCTGGCCGCGACGGTACATCTTCAGTCGGGCGAGCAGGTTCTGGTTGTTCCGGTCGAACTCTTCTTCGTGGGCATGGGGCGACAGGCAGTCGATATGAACCTGGCCCGATTTGCTGATCCACAGAATATGGCTGTCCTGGCTGTCTTTTTGCGCAGCGAACAAGCGAGCCAGTTCATCGATAGTAGGTTGATTGTTCAGATTCATTGTAAGCCCCTTGACCATTTGGTGATCTTTCAAAGTTGATTCGCTAATACAAGTAGCCCATCGGTTAGTTGATCCCTGGCACCGAAACCAGGACGTCAGCGGTCAGCCGTCAATACGACGGGGTCTCGCGTCTGTTGCATGTAGTCGTGTTGAATAACTGCTACGCAATAGCGTCACAACGAAGAGAAGCGGCGAAAACCTGGAGGCCACTGCCGACATTTTCAGGGTCGGCCACAAGCTTCATGAGGATTGATCGCCAGCGCTTCTCGTCCTTTGTACTGGACGTTCAGGCCAGGTCAGCTTCTTCAATCTGCCTTGTGGGCAGCGTGTATCCGGGAAAAACAGCTCGGCGGTCAGACGAGCTTGCTCAAA
>LNAP01000158.1_pt1 | contig 72129 bp, 85 predicted proteins | sample 602601 | NCBI WGS metagenome assembly LNAP01 (sample SAMN02440304, study PRJNA202911) | soil metagenome | biome: Subtropical and temperate rainforests or woodlands; isolation source: soil samples (1 kg each in a 20% v/v slurry with milli Q water) were... ...
GGATCGTCGGCTGACGATCCTGCTCACGCAGCACGCGGGCGCCGAGCGGGATTCGCAGCTGCGAATCCGCGACAAGGCGGACCGGCTGCACAGCCGGTACCGGAAGCCGCGCGTCCAGCTGCGGATCGTCGGCGACGACAGTGTCGACGCCGACCAGGATACCCTGATGCCGATGGCGCAGGGTATGAACGTAGGCTCGCGAGGTTTCGCCCGTGATCCACTTGCTGTCGCCGGTCTTCGAGGCGATGCGCCCGTCGAGCGTACTTGCCGACTTCAGCGTCACGAACGGCCGCCGCGTGACGATATAATGGCGAAACGCCTCATTCAGCGCTTCCGCTTCCTCCCGCAGCAGGCCCACTTCCACCTTGATGCCGCGGTCCCGCAGCTTCGCAATCCCCGAACCCGCCACCAGCGGATTCGGATCCATGCAGGCGACGACGACGCGCCTCACGCCGGCCTCGATAAGGCGGTCGCTGCACGGCGGCGTCCGACCGTAATGACTGCACGGCTCCAGCGTAACATAAGCCGTGCATCCCTCAGCGTCGGCGCCCGCCATTTGCAGCGCGTGCACTTCGGCATGGGCGGAGCCTCGCTGCAAATGCGCGCCCATGCCGATTATTCGGCCGTTCGTGACGAGTACGCAGCCCACCACCGGATTGATGCCCGTCTGCCCCTGCGCGCTTTGCGCCATCTGCAGCGCAAGCCTCATATAGGATTCGTCATTGAGCAACTGCTGCTGCATCAAGCTCACCCCCTTTTTTCAGATTGACCGCCTTACCTAAAACGAAAAAGCCCCCATCCTTGTAAGGATAGGGGCGTGATGGATAAAAAAGGTTCATAAAACGCGGGGAACGAAGCCGCACCATTCGATCTTTCTCACAAAGCGTTTACAGAAGAAATGAAGCCTGAGTATATATGAACAAACAGACTAATCCCGTCATCGCATCATGTGAATTAAAATTCAAATAAGCACAAAATTCGAAATTCCGCGTTCTCCTTCTCCCATCCAGACTATAACTGTCGGTCCCGGACTTGCACCAGGTCAGCCGCGAATAGCGGCTGCCGAAGCAGACTCGCCTCTTCACGGGTCACGGACTGAACGTCAGGGAGTTTCAATCCCTGAACGTATCACCGTCGGTCGGGAATCGCACCCCACCCCGAAGGATTAAACACACATTATAAATATTATACAGAGGAACTTGTCTTCTGTCTATCTTATTGAGAAAATTTTCCTTACGCTTCTACGACTTCTACTTTTTCCATTACGTCTTTGCCTTTGAAAGCGTCGACGAACTCCATTCCTTTAGCCACTTTGCCAAAGACGGTATGCTGTCCGTCCAGGTGCGGCTGCGGAGCGTAGCAAATATAAAATTGGCTGCCGCCGGTATTGCGTCCGGCATGCGCCATCGCGAGCGTGCCGCGTTCGTGCTTGTTCGGGTTAATCTCGCAGTTGATTTGGTACCCGGGTCCGCCTGTTCCTGTGCCGTTTGGGCAGCCTCCTTGAGCTACAAATCCTGGAATGACGCGGTGAAACACCAATCCGTTATAAAATCCGGAGTTTGCCAGCTTCTCGAAGTTGGCTACCGTGTTGGGCGCGTCGTTTTCGAATAGATCGATAATGACTTCTCCGCCGTTTGCTAATTTGATTTGGGCTTGTTTGGCCATGTTGGTTACACTCCTTCAGAACATAATATCTCATTGTACTATGAAACCCGGCGTTTCTCAAATCGCAAAAAAGAAGGCTCCCCTCTCCACATTGTTTCACGGACAGGAAATCCTCCTTGTATAACCTTACAGCATTTTGCTGACTTGATTCATTCTTGCGGGAATGACATCGTTGCCGACAATGTCATCGTATGATTCTCTCTTGACAGCGAGATCCGCTTCTCCGTCTTTCACGAATACAACGGCCGGACGGCGAATCCGATTGTAGTTGCTGGCCATGGCATAATTGTAGGCTCCGGTGCAGGATACCGCCAAAATATCGCCGGTTTGCACTTTTGGCAGAGACAGATCCCAGATCAGCATATCGCCGCTTTCACAGCATTTGCCCGCGATCGATACGACCTCTTCGTTCGGCTCGGTTGCACGGTTAGCCAGCATAGCTTCATATTCCGACTCATACAGCGCCGGACGAGGGTTGTCGGTCATACCTCCGTCAACTGCAACATATTTGCGTACACCCGGGATGTCCTTGAAGGTTCCTACTGTGTAAAGGGTCGTTCCGGCATCGCCAACGATGCTGCGGCCCGGCTCAACCCAAATTTCAGGAAGCGGATAGCCGTCGGTCCCGAAGTTTTCTTTAATGGCATCCGTGATAGCCTTTACGTATTGAGCAACCGGCAGCGGCGTATGGCCTTCCACATACCGGATTCCGAAGCCTCCGCCCAAATTAATGACTTTAAATGTAATATCGAGCTTTTGACGAACCTCTTTGGCAAAGCCGGCTACACGCTCAGCGGCCATTTTAAAGCCTTCGACTTCAAAAATCTGAGAACCGATATGGGAATGCACGCCCAGGATTTGAAGATTGGACAGCTTTGAGGCTTCTTCAAACGCGCGGAATGCGGAACCGTTGCCAAGGTCGAAGCCGAACTTGGAGTCCGTTTGTCCGGTCGAGATGTATTCATGCGTGTGAGCTTCCACGCCGGGTGTGATGCGAAGCAGAATTTTAACGTTTTGGCGTTTGTCTGCTGCAATGGCATTCAGCATATGCAGCTCTACGAAGTTATCGACGACGAAACAGCCGATTTTGGCGTCAATCGCCATCTCGATTTCCTGCGGAGTCTTGTTGTTGCCGTGAAAATGAATACGTTCAGTCGGAAATCCCGCTTGCAGGGCGGTAAACAGTTCACCGTCGGATACGACATCCAGGGACATTCCCTCTTCTTCCGCAATTCGGCACATGGCCATCACACAGAACGCTTTGCTCGCATAGGCAACCTGAAACTTCAAGCCGGAAGCGCGGAAAGCTTCGATATACTCGCGTGCGCGGCGGCGAACGAGTTCTTCGTCAAATACATATAATGGTGTGCCGAACTCAGCGACAAGCTTGGACGTGTCGACGCCTCCGATTTCGAGGCGGCCTTGATCATTTATTTTGCTGGTACCGTGTAAATACATCGTTTATTTTCCCCTCTTCCTATTCGTTGGCATGCATAAGACCATAAGACGAGACAAGCCGTACATGCACTTTTCAAATTAAAATTAACATATCGCAGACGTTCTTGACAATATATGATTCGACGGAAAATATGGAGAAAAACACATAAAAAGAGGCATGCCGATGCCCCCTTCGATAATCATTGAATGCCTCCGGACAGCTCATGCTTACGTTCCCGGACAAGAGTTCTACTTCGGTTGACGGGTACTGTCAATCGTCTTGGTGAGACTCATCCTCGTTTTTGCTTCCAGTACCGGCTGACGTACGAGAATGGAGAAGAAGCCTTTGCCGTTAAACGGAATAAACGGCCACATATACGGCGAGTTGAAAGAGCGCTTGGTGGCCAACAGGAGAACCCACAGCGTACTGCCAACGACAAGCCCCGGTACACGGAAGATCGCTACGGCTACTAACAAGAACAACCGTGCGATTCGGTTAGCAAGGCCAAGCTCATAGCTAGGCGTAGCGAACATCCCGATGGAGGCAATCGCCAGGTACAAGATGACTTCATTGATGAATAGGCCTGTCTTGACCGCAATATCCCCGATCAAAATCGCCGCTACCAGGCCCATCGCCGTTGCTAACGGTGTCGGAGTATGCACCGCGGCCATCCGCATCAGGTCGACGCCAAGATCAGCCTGCAGAAACTGCAGAAAAACAGGAATATGGCTGACTTTATCAGGACCGATGAATTCCAGCCCGGCCGGCTTGATGGACGGATCAAGCACCATCAGAAACCACAGAGGAAGCAAAAACAACGAGGCCAGGAAGCCCAGAAAACGAACCCATCTCAAATAGGTGCCGATAAATGGAGTTTGGCGGTACTCCTTCGCATGCTGTACATGATGGAAGAAGGTCGTCGGCAAAATCATTGCGCACGGCGACGTATCAACGATGACACAAACATGACCCTCGAGCAGATGCGCCGATACCACATCGGGCCGCTCCGAATAACGGACCATCGGGTACGGATTCCAGCCTTTATTAATTATCATCTCCTCCAGCTGCTTTTCGCCAAGAGGAAGTCCGTCGATCTGAACGTTTTGGATTTTGTCTTTGACCGATTTCACCAGGTCGGGATCGGCAATGTCGCTTATATAAGCCACACAAATGTCAGTCTTTGTGCGCTTGCCCGCTTGAATAATCTCCAGCTTTAACTGTTCGTCGCGAATTCTTCGCCTAATGAGCGATACGTTCGTAAGCAGAGTTTCCACAAAACCGTCTCGTGAACCACGCACGACGCGTTCCAAATCCGGTTCATCAATGGAGCGAACGGGATAGCTTTTGGCGTCCACCGCAACCGCTTGCTTTCGCCTTCAACAAATAATGCCGTTCCGCCCATTAACACTTGGCCTACGATTTCCGACATTTTGGCATAGGTCTTCACTTGTATATGCGGAATGAGCTTATCCTGCAGAGCTTCAACCTTCAGTCCTTCGACCGTTTCTGGTTCCGCATATGTCAGCCGTTCCATTATGTCGGTCAGTACTATATCCTTGGCGAAGCCGTTGCAATAAAAAATACCTACGCGCGTCCCGCCGAATATCATCTCGCAAAGCACCAGGTCGAAGCTGACATGCAGCCCTACCCGCTCCTCCAGCACCCTTTTCACATCGGACAGCGTGACGGGGATCTCCTCCTGCTGCTTCAATGCTTTTTCCTCTGCCGCTTCAATTCCCGCCTTCGCCAACTTGAAACGTCCCCTCTTGCCCTTTAATAAATCAACCATTCAAATAAAGATCCGAGAACTTTTCCAAAAATCATCGCCATCAACAGCCAGATCATATAGGAGCCCATGCCGACTCGCTTGGCTAATATCGGGAGCACATTGATCACTTCCGTAAGAGCCGCTGCAAGCATGCCGATAAAGCAACCCGAGAAGAATCCGACAAAAGCTGTGCTAAGCGGAAAAAACGCACATCGCATATCCATAAAATCCACCCAAGTAAACACCAGGGAGCCAAGCACGACAGCACCCTCATAGGCGTGAATGGTTTTAAACGACCTGCTGAGTTGCGTCAACCTCGGGATGATGTCCAACACAACGAGAAAAGCTACCATTCCGCTGCCTACGGCAATTCCGCCGGCCAGACCGGTAAAGACAGCAAGCAATCCCCCCGCTACCGCGATCAAGGAGAATCCCTTCCTTCATGAAGTTTGCTATATTCTTCAGTAATAACATAATGATTCACATTTTCCTGGTACATGAACATTTCCACTTCCAGGGGACTCGGTTCTTCATTAAACTTCTTCTTAAATAGGTGGTTGAAGAAAATAACCATCCCGACGCCGATGCCGATCGAATACGGAATTTGCAGAAGCAGCGGATGCTCGACCGTTTTCCCTGTAAGCAGCTCATAAATGCGCCGGTGAACCGCCAGCATGCTGACATCCGCATGAAAATTCATGATCGCGAGGCCCGAGCCAATGAACAGCAGCAGCCACGCGAAAGCGATAAGGATCAGATTGGGAGGACGACTGAAGGTATAAATTTCGAGTAATACGTGCGGTTCGCCGAAATGCTCGATCTGAAGCCCCGGGAAAGCGCCTTTCACTTTGCTGACAATCAACATCATATCAATCAACACCCGGTTGCCGTCCTCCTGGTCCGGCGCGAAAATCTCCAGCTCCTTTAGCTTCCGTTCATATTCAGGCTCCACGATGATTTGGGCGATGTCACCTAAACGAACAACCTGATTTTTGCGGACCCGCGCCCTGCGGCGTAGCCGAATATATAGGCAGGGAGCCCCAGATTGACCCATATTCCCAACTCCCTCTTTCATCCTTTTGAGTTGTAGTATGGCAAGAATGGAAGGACGATACTCACTGCCGCCTTTGGTAAACTTCGCCAGGAAAAGTGGATGAATAAACCTTCATATCAATCGGCATATTAACTGTGACAAAAATTAATATAACCCTGAAAAGTAGGTGAGCATGGATGGCAAAATTAGCGTTAACCCTAGTCATTATCGGTGCGCTGAATTGGCTGCTTGTAGGTCTTTTTGAATGGGATTTGGTTTCCGCTCTACTGGGTGGAGATTCCCATAGGGAGTCTTCGGGGTTAAGCCGGGTTATATATTCGCTAGTCGGCATCGCCGGACTTTACTGCACCCGTTTCTATTTTGTCGATGACGCATCTGCAAGAAACAGGTAGCCGGGATGCCCAATCAAAGTAAAAAGCCGTGTTAACCTTGTCGACAGAGGTTAACACGGCTTTTTACTTGATTCTTACTGTGCAATCTGGTCTTTGATCAATTGCAGAATTTTCTTCTCCAATCGGGACACCTGCACCTGGGAGATGCCGAGGCGGCTTGCAACCTCAGATTGTGTTTGGTCGCGGTAATAACGCAAATAGACGATGAGTCGTTCACGCTCGTTCAAAGCTCCGATCGCTTCATTGAGCGCAAGTTTTTCGAACCATTTCTCCTGCGATTCGTCGGCGATTTGATCCATCAGCGTAATCGGGTCTCCGTCATTCTCGAACACTGTTTCGTGGATAGAGGACAACGGTTTATTTGCCTCCTGGGCGAAAACCACTTCTTCCGGTGTTATCATAAGCTCCTCCGCCACTTCTTTAATGGTCGGGAGACGGCCCAAACGTTTGGAGAGCTCATCCTTCGTTTTTCTTATCTTATTGGCAAGCTCTTTGAGCGACCGGCTCACCTTGAGCGTCCCGTCATCGCGCAAAAACCGCTGAATCTCGCCTATAATCATCGGCACGGCATAGGTGGAAAATCTCACATCGTAGGACAGGTCGAACTTATCGACAGACTTTAACAGACCGATACAGCCAATTTGAAACAAATCCTCGGCCTCGTACCCCCTATTCAAAAACCGCTGTACAACAGACCATACGAGACGGATATTGCAGTTGACCAGCGTTTCTCTGGCCACGTGATCCCCCGCCTGGCTGAGCGCAATTAACCGCTTGACTTCATTATCGTCCAAGTAGCTGTGTGAGGCATGTTTCAAATCGACATCCATAAGATCAAACCCCTAATTGTATAAAGCTTTTTTCGATTCAATTCGCTTCATCATTTTTAATTTGGTTCCGATTCCTACTGCCGTCACAACTTCCACTTCATCCATGAAATTCTCCATGATCGTAAAGCCCATTCCGGATCTTTCCAACTCTGGCTTGGACGTATACAGCGGCTGTTTTGCCTGTTCCAGATCCGCTATGCCGACCCCGCTATCCTCTACGGTGATATAGATTCGGTCATCTTCAATTTGCGTTGAGATGGTAATCACCCCGTCCGGACGATTATCGTAACCGTGGATGATGGAATTGGTCACCGCTTCGGACACGACTGTTTTGATATCCGTCAATTCATTCATGGTCGGATCGAGCTGAGAAACAAAAGCGGCTACTGCGACACGGGCAAAAGCTTCGTTATCAGATCGGCTGGCAAACTGCAGAGTCATGAAGTTTTTATCGCTCATAATGCGACCTCCAAGCTGGAGATTGCAGATCTCTCGTTTTCTTGTATCGAAACGATTTTGAACAAACCCGATAACTCAAACAGCCGATATACCGAAGGGTTGACATCGCATACGGCCATTTTCCCGCCTTTGCCTGTGATTTGCTTGTATCTGCCCAGGATTACACCCAGTCCGGAGCTATCCATGAAGGAAAGATCCTTAAGACTCAAGATCACATGCTTCGTGTCTTCCTTGGAAATGGCCTCTTCCATGCGAGCCTTTACCGTATCCGCGGTATGATGGTCCAATTCGCCTTTCAGTCTCACAATTAACGCTCTTCTGACTTGTTCGAATTCAATTTGCAGACTCATTCACATACTCACTCCTTCCCATCATGTGGAAAAGATTTCTACAAGGAACGAGCCGATTCCTGCCGCCTGACAAAACTAGAAGAAAAGCGCTAAAAGTAGAACAAATGCGAGTTTTTCCGCGGGGGTCAATCGACTTGGAACAGGTGAGAGGCCGTCCGCTTAAACAGCTTCCACCAACCGGCCTTTTTCACCTCTATCGGCGATTCGAGCGAGAATTCCGAAATAACGGCATCCCCCTTATATACAATGATTTTGCCTATGGATTGTCCAAGGGCGATAGGCGCCTTCAGGTTCGGGTCAATTTGCAGTTCATGGCGAATGCCCTGGCTCGCTTCCCCTTTTTTCATCAGCATACTGTAGTTTTGTTTGGCCACCAGCGGCACTTTGGTCATTTCGCCTTTGTTCACTCTGAACTCTCCAAGACTGTCTCCCGCTTTGAAGAGCGGATAATTCGTATACTGCGCGAACGCGTAATCGAACATTTTGGTTACTTCCGCGTTGCGTGTTTTCGTATTGGGTTCGCCCATCACAACTGCTATGAGCCGTAAATTATCCCTTTTGGCGGTTGCTGACAGACAGAACTTCGCTTCGCTCGTATAGCCTGTCTTCAAACCGTCCGCACCGGAATAAAACCGCACTAGCTTGTTCGTGTTCACGAGCCAGAACGGCTTCTCGGTATTCTTGCGCAAATAATCCTGATACATCCCGGTGAACTTCGTAATTTCCTCATGCTTCAGCAGTTCCCTGGACATGACCGCAATATCATGCGCTGAAGTGTAGTGATTATTGCCAGGCAGGCCGTTTGTGTTAGAGAAGTGAGTATTTTTCATCCCGAGCTGGGTCGCGCGGTCGTTCATCATTTGCACAAAATTTTCTTCCGAGCCGGCAATCTTTTCCGCCATCGCCACCGAAGCGTCGTTTCCGGAAGCCATCGCTATTCCCTTCAGCATATCCTGAACGGTCATTTCCTCACCCGTCTCGAGAAAAATTTGCGATCCGCCCATGGATGCCGCATATTCGCTCGTGGTGACCTTCTCATCCATTTTGATTTTGCCCTGGTCGAGTGCCTCCATAATCAGCAGCATCGTCATAATTTTCGTTATGCTTGCAGGCGGCAGCTTCGCATTCATATTTTTGTTCAAAATAATAGTCCCGGTATCGGCATCCATCAGCACCGCCGACTGTGCGTTAGGCGCCATATCGATTGTTGGGCTTTCTTTCTTTTCTTCGGCAAATGCCGCCTGTACTCCCACGAACCAAAGAAGCTGCAAGCAAATCAAACTCGTCACCATTTTCTTGAGCATAGCCTTTCTACCCCTCCTGAGCATAAGTCAAAAATAAGCAGCTTTGCGCTTGTAATTACTGCTTATCAGTGTTGACGAATCATCAGTAAAATATTCCATCTGAAGGTAATTTAAAGGAAAAAGAGAGAAAGAAGTGAACGATATCGATTTTTGGAATTTTTTTTAATATTCGTGGGTCTATAAGACTATCCAAAACATTGATTTTGCATTACTATTAGATCAACATACCTATAACTAGGTTAAGATTTGGTGGGAATGACTATGGACTGTTCCGAAATGTATGATGAAACTTTTTTCGAAAAGTGGTTAAGCAAACGCGAGGTATGCCGGCAAATTGTTGACAGCATGTGCGATCTGATCGTTTTCCTGGATGCAGCAGGCCGTGTGGTATACTCCGTGTCTACGTCCGATCGTTATGAGCATCCTGCGCCCTCCTCCGATTACTACGCGAACGTCTACCCGGATAATTTGCTTGATTTTTTACGGACGCTGCAAGGTATCGAGCAAGGAGATCAACCTCGGTCGCTGCTGTACCGGTACCGAAGCGCGAACGACAGCTGGCGATGGCACGAGTCCGTAGGACTAGCCGTACATAATGATAATGGGGAGAAAGTGTATTCCGTTCTTTTGACTAAAGATATTACCTACAAGAAGGAAGAGGAGGAGAATCTGAGGCAGCTCGCTTTTCATGATGCGCTTACAGGTCTGCCCAACCGGCGTATTTTTCATGAACATGTGCGTCAATCGCTGGCACAGTCGAAGCGAACCGGTCAATCGCTGGCCCTGTTATCGATCGATGTCGACGACTTCAAAAGGATCAACGACTCGATGGGACATCATGTTGGCGATCAGTTTCTGATTTCTTTAGCCAAGCGGGTGCGAAGCTGTATCAGGGAAGTCGATATGTTCGCACGTATCAGTGGAGATGAGTTTATGGTGCTGCTGCCCGCCGTTGATTCGGAGGAAGGCACCGAAAAAGTGTCGAAGCGCATCCTGGAAGCTGTGAGCGCTCCATGGAAGGTTGAATCTCACACGTTCCATGCCTCGATTAGTATAGGGATTGCTCTGTCCCCCAAAAACGGCAGTGATATGGATACGTTATTCAAACAGGTGGATTCAGCGTTATATCAGGCGAAACATCAGGGAAAGCAAGGATTCGCTTTCTTTCAAGGAGAGTAGAATCGTCAAAAGTATCGTTTGGGCCCGCTGTGGGAGTAAAACGATACTTTTGGCTTTATTAGGATTAGGCGCTTCGATCTAACTCTCGGACGCTTGGCCAAACCGCTCCATACCTTGCTTGGTGATGACGGCGTACAGGAGTTTAGGACGCTTTGCAGGCGCGCTTTGGATACGGTACGCGTTCAGCATGCGCTTGCTTACTTCCGCGATCAGCTCTTCGTCGGCCGCATTCACATGCAGCTCGGCCAAAGTCTCTCCGGCGTGTACGGGATCGCCGACCTTCTTATGCAGCAGAACGCCGACGCCAAGGTCGATCTTCGACTCCTTTGTGGCTCGCCCTGCTCCAAGCATCATGGCGGCGATGCCGACATCCTCTGCGGCGATAGAAGCTACGAAGCCGTCCTGCTGCGATGCGACTGGGATCACACGCTCTGCCCCCGGCAGTAACGCAGGATTGTCGACCACCGCTGATTCTCCGCCCTGCGCCGCTAGAAACTGCTTGAACTTCTCAAGAGCCGCTCCGTTCCGGATCAGCTCGATCAAGATGCGCTTAGCCTCCTCGAAGGCATCCGCTTTTCCCCCCAAGATGAGCATGTATGCTCCCAGAGTCAAACTTAGCTCTTCCAAATCCTTGGGCCCTTTGCCCTGCAGCGTATTTATCGCTTCCTGAACCTCCAGCGCATTGCCCACGGCCCAACCTAACGGTTCATCCATATCGGTGATTACAGCGATAGTCTCCCGGCCGACCTGCTCGCCGATTTCCACCATCGCTTTGGCCAGTTCGATCGAATCCTCCAACGTCTTCATGAAGGCGCCGCTGCCTGTCTTCACATCCAACACGATAGCATCGGCGCCGGATGCGATTTTCTTGCTCATAATCGAGCTCGCGATCAGAGGTATTGAGTTTACAGTCGCCGTAACGTCTCTCAGGCTGTACAGCTTTTTATCGGCAGGGGTCATGTTTCCCGATTGGCTAATGACCGCAACCCCGATTTCATTAACCTGCGCGATAAACTGCTCACCGCTTCTCTCGACGGAAAATCCGCGGATCGCCTCCAGCTTGTCTATCGTCCCGCCCGTATGTCCTAGGCCGCGTCCAGACATTTTGGCGACAGGAACTCCGGCAGCGGCTACCAGTGGCGCCAGCACTAAAGTCGTCGTGTCGCCGACGCCCCCTGTGCTGTGCTTGTCGACCTTCACGCCCTGAATCGGCGAAAGATCCACCTGATCCCCGGAACGGGCCATAGCCAGAGTTAGGTCAGCCGTCTCGCGCGGATTCATTCCCTGAAAAAAAACTGCCATCGCCCAAGCCGCTATCTGGTAATCCGGAACCTCGCCCCTGCTGTATCCGTCTATTAAATAAGTTATTTCCTCAGAGGTCAACTCGCCGCCGTCACGCTTTTTTTGAATGATATCTACCGTTCTCATCGTGCCACCCTCTTTCAATTTAATTGGCTGTATCTACAAAAAATCGAAAAAAGGAGGCTGCGAGGAGCCCCCTTCATTCTTTTCCATTTCATTATATCACTCTTCGCTTATTGCACCACTAACTTGGATTTCATAGTAGCATGGCCTTCACCGCAAGGGAGAACACAAATCACATCGTAAGTTCCCGGCTTATCGAAGGTCACTTGCTGAGAAGGGGCGTTTCTGTCAAGTTTAATGTCAATGCCTTGACCTGTAATTTGAACGGCGTGTACGCCTTCTTTGTTCACAAAGGCGATTTTCGTCTGCTCACCCGTTTTCACTGAATACTCGGGTTGGTCGAAATGCCAGTTGGAGGCCACAATTTTCAGTTGGCTGCCCGAAGTCTCTTCAGATAAAGCAGCCTGACGTTCCGAAATATCTTGAAAGAGGACGCCGAGTCCCAACACACCTGCACCAATTAACAATACAAAGAAAATCCACTTTTGCATGCATATCCCCCCATAATGATTTCACTTTTTCTATTTTACAGAACTATGCCTGACAATCCCAGTGACAGAATTGTGAACGCAAGCCAGTGAACCGACACGGTGAAAAACGTCCCCCTTTCGGAGGACAATCCTGGTAATACTATATCCAGTTTATTAATGATTTAGACGTACTCCACTTGGACCTTACGCACAAATGCCTTGACCAGCGCGATGAATTTCGGCTTTGTTTTGTTGGCAACGGCAACTACCTGCTCATGGGAGAGCGGCTCAAGCTCCTCGCCGACCGCCATGTCGGTAATGCAGGAGATGCCGAGCACTTTCAGGCCGCTGTGGCGGGCAGCGATGACTTCCCCGACTGTGGACATGCCCACAGCGTCTCCGCCTACCTTGGCAAGCATTTTCAGTTCAGCCGGAGTCATATAGGTCGGGCCGCTGATCCCGGCATATACCCCCTCCTGCAAGCGGAAAGGCTGGCCATCATCGCCTGGAATTTGTTTCGCGAGATCGCGTGCTAATGCGCGGTATTGCCGGTTATACGCTTCGGACATATCAGGGAATCGCAATCCCAGCTCCTCATGATTCCGACCGATCAACGGATTGTCGCCGGTCATGTTCAAATGATCGCCGATGAGCATTAAATCCCCCGGACGGAAAGAACGGTTCATGCCGCCTGCTGCGTTCGTGATGACAAGCGCTTTGACGCCCAACTGCTTCATGGCGTAAACGGGAAAGACAACCTTTTTCATCGGATAGCCTTCGTAGTAATGAAAACGTCCCTGCATAACAATCACCGGCTTGTCTTCCAGCGTTCCCGCGATAAAACACCCTGCATGTCCTTCAACCGTAGAAACCGGAAAATGCGGGACATCATGATAATCGATATGAACGGGGTTCTCCACCTGCTCCGCCAAATCCCCCAAGCCGGAACCGAGAATGAGCCCTATGGCGGGTTTGCGGTCTCCAAGCCTGCTTGCGATATAGTTCGATGCTTCTTGAATTTGCTGCAGATAGGTCAATGCCATGCCAGTAAAGCCTCCTAGTCGATATGAATGTACAATCCCGCTCCCGCTTATAAAGCCTCGATAATTCCAAGCACAAGCTTCAAAAACCTGGGCTTCACCCTTTCGGTCGTTTCCATGACTTCGGCGTGGGACAACGGCTGGTCCAGAATGCCTGCGGCCATGTTGGATATACAAGAGAAACCGAGCACTTCGATGCCCGAGTGTCTCGCCACGATCACTTCCGGAACCGTAGACATGCCCACAGCGTCGGCTCCGAGCGTTCTCAGCATGCGAATTTCGGCAGGCGTTTCGTAAGAAGGTCCGAGCAGACCCACATACACCCCTTCACGCAACGAAAAATTCTGCTTCGCCGCAACTTCATGCGCCAGCTTCCGCAGCTTGCGGCTGTATGCCTCCGACATGTCCGGAAAACGGACTCCCAGGGCGTCATCGTTCGGTCCCATCAGCGGGTTGCGCGAAGTCATATTAAGATGATCGCCGATGACCATAATGTCCCCTACCTGATATGAAGTATTGATACCGCCTGCCGCATTCGTGACGATTAAGGTATGGATGCCGAGTTCTTTCATCACACGAACCGGAAACGAAACCGTCTCCGCCCCATATCCTTCGTAAGCATGAAATCGTCCCTTCATGATCAGGATCGTTTTTCCCCGAACTTTGCCTGCAACCAGCTCTCCAGCATGCCCCTCCACCGTAGAAACCGGAAAATGCGGGATGGTCTCGTACGCAACCACCGTCGCTTCCTCGATCATATCAGCCAAAACGCCCAGGCCCGATCCCAAAATTAGTCCGATTTCCGGCTGCAGGCCGAGCTCCTTGCGAATAAACGCAGCAGCCTCTTTAATTTTATCGTTCACTGTATGTACAGACATTGAATCTTCCTCCCCAAGTAAATGATTAGCGCTAAAAATTAATTGTGCAGTTGCTGCAAAAAGCTGGTACCATTTCCGCTGCGCGAAACGGCAAAGTTATCGGCAATCGTGGCCCCCAAGTCAGCGAAGGTCGCACGGACACCGATGTTTCCGCCCTTTGAGAAGGCCGGGCAATAGAGCAGAATCGGAACGTACTCCCGCGTGTGATCTGTGCCCGGATGAACCGGATCGTTGCCGTGATCCGCCGTAAGAATCAGAAGATCGTTCCGGCCGATACCCGCCATGATTTCCGGCAGATGGGCGTCGAACTCCTGCAGCGCCTCACCGTACCCTTCCGGATCGCGACGATGCCCGTATAAGGAGTCGAAATCCACGAGATTAGTGAACGAAAGTCCCTTGAAGCCGGTTTCCAACGTTTCCACCGTCTTCCGGATACCATCCAGATTGCTTTTTGTATGAAGCGCTTTTGTCACGCCTTCTCCCGAGTATATGTCGTTAATTTTGCCGATGGCAACAACGTCCAGTCCTGCATCCTTGAGATGATTCATCACCGTTGCGGCAGGAGGCTTTACGGCATAGTCATGCCGGTTGGAAGTTCTTGAGAAGGCTCCAGGCTTGCCCAGATACGGACGGGCAATGACTCTGCCGACGGCGAACTCATTCTGAAGAGTTAATTTGCGGGCGATCTCACAGGCCCGGTACAGCTCTTCAAGCGGAATGATCTCTTCATGCGCCGCAAGCTGGAATACACTGTCCGCAGACGTGTACACGATCCAAGCGCCCGTTTTCATCTGCTCTTCCCCGAGCTCATCGAGAATTTCCGTCCCGGAAGCCGGTTTGTTGCCTATGACCTTGCGGCCTGTTTCCTTCTCGAACTGCTCGATCAGCTTCGGAGGGAAACCGTCCGGATACACATTAAAAGGGATGGTTACATGGAGTCCCATCAATTCCCAGTGTCCTGTCATCGTATCTTTGCCGACGGAAACCTCGGCCATCTTACCATAATAGGCGGTTGGTTCTGCCGCAGCAGGAATTCCTTTCAGCGGCTCTATGTTGCCAAGCCCGAGCTTCTGCAGGTTAGGCAGCGAAAAACCGGCAACCCGCTCGGCAATATGGCCGAGTGTATGAGCGCCGGTGTCGCCGAAGCGGGCCGCATCCGGAAGCTCTCCGATCCCGACGCTGTCCAGCACAATCAAACAAATTCGTTCGAAACGCATAATTCCCCTCCAAAAGTTCGTTATTGAGCAACCCAATTATCTCATTTCCCTTTGTCGAATGCAAAGAAACAGCCGCAGAAAAGAGGCCCTCTTCAAGGCGAAGAAAACCACAGCTGTTATAAATTTGCTCGAGGATGAGCGCGATTATAAACATCCTTCATTTTTGATTTCGTGACCTGGGTATACATTTGCGTTGATGAGATATCGGCATGTCCGAGCATTTCCTGCACGCTTCTCAGATCGGCGCCATTTTCGAGCAGGTGCGCGGCAAATGAATGCCTTATCGTATGCGGGGTGATTTCCTGCGAGATGGACGACTCCACTGCATAACGCTTCATGATTTTCCAAAAGCCCTGCCTGGTGATTCTTGTACCCAAGTGACTGATAAAAAGCGCAGGCTCGTCCCGCGATTTCTTCAGCAGCACCGGCCTCATGCAGGTGATATATGTATTCAACCATTCGCCGGCAATCCGGCTGATCGGGATGATTCGCTCCTTAGCGCCTTTGCCGATACAACGAATAAAGCCCATCGACAAGTTCACATGCTCCACATCCAGCATAATCAGCTCGGTAACCCGAATGCCGGTGGCATAGAGCATCTCCAGCATCGCTTTGTCGCGCATTCCATTCGCGGTTTCCGTCAGCGGGGCGTCAAGCAGAAGCTCCACTTCCTTGATCGACAGCACCTTCGGATGCTTTTTCTCCAGCTTGGGGGCCTCCACATACAGGGTGGGATCCGTATCGAGCCGCCGTTCCTTGACCATAAATCGGTAAAAGGCCCGAATAGACACCAGCGTCCGGGATAACGTCGCCGTTGCCCGGCCATGCTGCCTTAGCCTGGATAAATAACCGGCAATCTGCGTCTTGCCCGTTTCCCGCATGCTCCGAATGTTCTGGCTGTGTAAAAAGTCGATATACTGTGCGAGATCGCGCTTGTAAGATTCCAATGTGTTGCTGGATAGCCCGCGTTCATCGGTCAAGTGTCGAATAAACGATTGCAGGTCTTTTTGCATCTTGCTTTGTGCCCTTCTTTCAGTATCGTTCCAAAATCTGCACCTTCAACATTCAACAAATGGGCCAACAAATCCTGCTTTTATTTATTCCCCGTACCAATAGAACAGGCGGAGACGCTCGGACATCGACTCTGTTCCGGGCACGGAAGAGTGCTGTTGAAACACTTTCACTGATTTTCCCGCAGGACGCTTATATTTCTGCGTCGGTTGAATCCATTCGGTCAGCTGCAGCATGACATGGTAGAGGCAAAAGGTGAGCAGCAGAAAAATAATCAAAAATCGGCCCCGGGCCATCCATTTGCGATAAGAAAAAATCATAGCCAGTCCCCCTCTTTAGGACAGATTATGATCTTTACCGGTTTTTTATGTCTGTTCAAACAGCTTTGCGAATGGCATCCCGATGGCTTCCGCCACGGCAGGATGGGTCACCTTTCCGCGATAGGTGTTAACGCCGAGCAGCAGAGAAGGATTTTCCGCAATAGCACGGTCAAAGCCTTTGTTAGCGAGCTCCAAAGCGTACGGAATCGTGGCGTTGGTCAGTGCTAACGTAGATGTTCGCGGCACCGCTCCGGGCATATTGGCTACCGCATAGTGCAAAATTCCGTGCTTTTCGTAGGCAGGCTCGCTGTGCGTCGTTGCGCGATCCACAGTTTCGATCGAGCCGCCTTGGTCCACCGCCACATCGACGATAACCGCGCCCGGCTTCATCTGCTTGACCATCTCCTCGGTCACAAGCTTTGGCGCGCGCGCCCCCGGTATGAGGACGGCGCCGATGAGCAGGTCGGCTTTTTGCACGGCGCAGGAAATATGATACGGGTTTGACATTAGCGTGCGCAGCCGGCCGCCGAACACATCGTCCAAATAACGCATGCGGTCCGCGCTGCGCTCGATAATGACGACATTCGCTCCGAGACCTAACGCCATTTTGGCCGCGTTCGTTCCAACAATTCCTCCGCCTATAATAATGACGTCCGCCGGAGGAACCCCCGGAACACCGCCCAACAGGATGCCGCGTCCGCCGTGAAATTTCTCAAGAAAATGAGCGCCGATCTGCACGGACATTCTGCCTGCCACTTCACTCATCGGAGTGAGCAGCGGCAGTCCCCCGTTAGGAAGCTGGATTGTCTCGTAAGCGATGCCCGTCACTTTGTTTCGGACAAGCTGCCCGGCTAAATCTCCGGCGGCTGCCAGGTGCAAATAAGTAAATATCGTCAGATTCTCGCGAAAATATCCATACTCGTCAGGCAGCGGCTCCTTCACCTTCATGATCATATCGCTTCCCGCCCAAACGTCGGCGGCTTGTTCGACGATCCGCGCTCCTTCTTTTCCATAGTCCTCATCGGGAAAGCCGCTGCCGACACCCGCCGATTTCTCCACAAGCATTTGATGCCCCGCCATTGTCAGCATCCCGGCTCCTCCCGGTGTCAACGCTACGCGGTTTTCGTTGTTTTTGATTTCCTTCGGTACGCCGATAATCATACAATAAACCTCCCCTTCATGCGCTAAAGCATCGATTCGGCTCCGCCAATCAGCGCCGGTCACATGACTTGACGCAAGCCACTTCCGCATCTCTCCCGCTGCTGTATTATGCGTAAGTTTTCCATGCGAGGGAGCATTTATGTAAAATCTTATCTATAAAGTAAGCCAGAGATGCAGAAATTAGCACACCTTTTGCGCCAATTTTGAAAATTGATGGAGTAGCATGATAGAGGAAATGATTGAGTTAGCCAGGTTCCGCCGGTGCCATTTCTCCGCTAATTAAAAAAACCTGCCTGAGCCGATTACTCCCGGCTGGAAGGTTTTGCTTTCTCTATGTTTTGTGGCTTGCCTTTACCGTTGCAGCGGTGGCAAATTCCATGAAAATCAAGCCTATGGTCGAGAACGTCGAAGTGAAATTCCCGCGCGAGACGCTCCTCCAGGTGACATAGCCAGTCCTCCATGATTTCATCTACCGCCCCGCATTGGACACAAATCAGATGATGGTGGTGATGGTGCGTGCTGTCGTTGCGAAGGTCATATCGGGCTACGCCGTCTCCGAAGTTCATTTTTTCCAACACATGAAGTTCGCTGAGCAGCTCAAGGGTTCTGTACACGGTGGCCAGACCGATCTCGGGAGCTTTGTCCTTGACGAGCATGAACACTTCTTCGGCGCTTAGATGATCTTCCTCATTCTCGAGCAGTACCCGTACTGTCGCCTCCCGCTGGGGAGTCAGTTTGTACCCTTGGGATTGCAGCTGCTGCTTAATCTTCTCGATTCGTGATTCCATACTACCTCCCCCTTACAACCAGCTTACACAGCGTAAAAAAGCCGCTTCTATCATTATGAGGGAGCATACAGACAAAGTCAAACATTTGATCATCTCAAAAAGCTAGTAAAGCGCGGCAAACATAGGAGTAACCCACTTCATCATCGAAGGCGAAAGATATCCTTCCCAAAGCGATGCGCCGAGCATCAGCAAGCCCATAAGCAGCGTGATTGTCGTATATCGCATAAACGGGTGATAGATGGTGCCCCTTCGCTGGATAAACCGATTTTTGATCATATAAATGGAAAAGGCGATTGCCGTAACACTGACCATAATCAGCGCGGGAATGACAATCAAATTCTGCGGCGCGATGGAAACGAGCGCGAACAGCATCCCTTTCCACGAGAACTGCCCGACCAAGTAACCGACGCTGAAACCGATCAGAACTCCTTTGAGAAAATCCAAAACAAGGATCAAGGGCAGGCCGATGATGGACAAACCGAGCAGCCAAATGAGCAAAACCCATTTCATATGCATCCCGAAGGCCTGCTGAAACGACTGCTGTCCGTTAAATTCCATTCCGTCGTTCACCGTATGGAAAAAACTGCTCAGATGCCGCGTCATCTCCTGCTTTTGCTCCAAAGATAAGGCATTTACCATGACGGCCCCGAACACGACTCCTATCACAAACAAGACCGAGACAAACACAAATAGGGACAATTGCTCCTTCATAAACTGCTTTAACGTTTGGTTCATGTCCATCATGCGGCTCCTCTCACCGGATAAGCTAAGACAAGCATATGAGGGACAAGCGTTAATTATGTGCGGTTTTTAGCGGATGGGGCAATCGGCCTGGATGATTCAGGTCCCTTCACTCTCCCGTAGCGTCCCCCTCCCCCAACCTCCAGCGGCAGCTTACCTTCCCGGGCCTGCACCAAATATTCGGCAATCGCTTCCCCAACGGCCTCTGCCAATTGATCCCCGGAGGCTCGATGCAGAATGTTCATTTCCGTACCGAACCTTTCCAGCAAAAGCTCCAGCTTCTTGGGGCCAAGTCCGGGAATGAACTCCATCGGAACCTGAAAATGATACGGCGGACGATACGGCGGCAAATAAGGCTCCTTTCGGTCGGATATATCCAAGATGCGATCCATGACCCCGCGCACGATTTTTCGGCTGCCGCAGTATAGACAGCGCTCCACGGCACGCTCCGATTCGTCCAGAATCGATTCGCAGTTCCCGCAATACGTGCGGTGGTATTTGCCGAGCCGCGGATTCAGCCCGTAGTTCGCTTCGACCCTCCTGCCCTCTTGACGCAGAAGTGCTTTGACCAGCTCTTGGTAATCAGGCGCCGAGAGCGACATCTGGTTATACTCCCTGCCGATTTTGCCGAGAGAGTGGGCATCCGAATCCGTCACAAATGTGTAGCGGTCCAGTTCGGAAATGGTTCCGGCCATAAGGGTATCCGAGCTGAGGCCAAGCTCCACAGCCGCAATTCCGTCCACATCGAGTAAATCCGCCATCCGCTCGGAGCAGCTTCCGTATATGCTTTTGTGCGGAGTAAAAATATGTGCGGGAATAAGGATGCCGCCCCTTCCAAGGACTTCCTCCTGCAGCTCTCGGGCCGGAACATAAATGCGCTGTGAGCTGAGCTCGACGTTCTTCATATGCTTGCGCATCCAGGAGGTGAAATCCTGCATGACCGAAAGGTTAGGCAGGTAAGCCAACAAATGCGCCGGGCCCATTCCCGGATCGAGCACCTCGATTTCGCTGCCGAGGATCACCGTAGTCTTGCCGTAGCGAATTCCTCCGCCCCCTAGTTCCTCCATTTCGCCCTTATCGAGATACATCATGATTTCGTCTTGTACGGTCGGGGAGTGGCAATCGATAATGCCGATCATTTCCAGTCCTTTACGCTTCGAGGCTTCGCGCGCGATGTTGAAGAAGGTAAGATTATTCGCTGCGCTGATTTTGACCGCATTTCCTTTTTCCGTTCGCCCGATATGGATGTGGAGATCCACGTAATACGAGTCCATCTTACCAACGTCCCGTCAACTGATTGACCTGCCAGGCATATACGGCCGTTATCGTTTTGGCGTCGCTGATCCGCTGCTCTCTCATATACTGCCGAGCCTGCTCGAGCGTGATGGCATCACATTCGAGAAATTCGTCTTCATCGGGCTTCGCTTCCCCTGGCACCAGCTGCTCCGCCACATACAAGTGCAGAATTTCGTCCGCAAAGCCCGGCGACGTGTAAAAAGAGCTGATATGGCGGATCGAGCCGCAGCGATACCCTGTCTCTTCCTCCAGCTCCCGGCGCGCTGCTTCCAAGGGATCCTCTCCTTTTTCCAGCTTGCCTGCGGGAATTTCAATCTGGCTTTTACCGAGAGGCTTCCGGTACTGCTCGACGACGAGCATTTTATCCCCCAGGAGGGCCAGGACGGCTACCGCGCCGGGATGCCTCACGATTTCGCGTGTAGTTGTCTCCCCATTGGGCAAGCGGACATGCTCAATCTGCAGGGAAATGATCCTTCCTTCATAAATGGGCTCCGTATGAATCGTAACTTCCTCGAATTTGTTCGGTGGTTGTGTCATATACAGACCTCGTTTCATAAGATCGAAAATAGTGCGGGAACCGGAGCAGGCATAACGAGTCCACCCGCCGCATATCATATATTATACCAAATCTGCGAAACAATGAGGGATTGCAATGAAAAGCTATGTTGCGGAACATCAAATACGCCTTGTCGGAAAAGCCTGGGAGATTCGCAGGCATCTGCGATCGCTGCTTCAGACTTACGGCGCCGATACTACTCTGGCCGTACTTCTCGTGGAATCCGCGAGAACCTTTTCCCCTGCCATTCATGCTGCCAAACCCATTCTACAGCCGCGCAAATGCTTAGAAAATACCACGGGTCCTCGTCTAATCCCCTTCCCATCGAGGTAATGGGCTCGGTATAGAGCCGGACGGCTTCAGTCACGGCTTCCAGGCCAACCGAGTGAATGAGCGCGATTTCATGCTTCGCCTCAATTCCGCTCTCCCGAAGCTGGCGATAAAGCCGCTTCTCTTGGCCCAGTCCAGTGGCTGCTGCCATGGGCACAATCGCTCTGCCCAGTGCGATGTTCTGCAGCGATGCCAGCGTATGATGGCTGATTCCCCGATGGCGTTCGCGCCGGTCCGCAAAGCTGACCCTTGGAATGACCACCGGGTGACCTCCTAATGCCAGCACGGCATTCACCAGTTCGCCCGCTTCAAGCCCCGTATGCCCGTACCAGGTTCCTGTCCCGGCAATGCCCGGACCCATGGAAGCAAAAATAAAATCCCCTTCCGCCGCATGCTTGGCCGCTAACAAAGCGCTGAATTTATTCACAGCCTCGATCGTTCCCCCGTAGGCTTGCCCGTAAGTAACTGTCGCGTCTAACCACCCCAGCTCATGAAGCTTTGAGACATGCCGGCTATAAGCTATCGGCAGTGCAGCTCCGTCAGACATGACGTATACGATTTTCGGCAGCTTTTCCGAATTGCTGCAGTTCAAGGATTGTATGCGGCGATATTGCAGCCAACATAGCGCAACCGGCAGCATGCTGTGCAGCTCCCCGATCAGAACAGGAGCGCCCTCCAAGCTCATCCCTTCATGAAAAAGCCCGTGATGCGGGCTCGACGGTTCCTCCACCGATAAAAGCGCTTGCTGAAAAGGGGTGTAACGCAGCTTGATCATGTGCCCCTGCCGGGCCAGGTCTTTCCGGTTCAGCGATTGCTTGGTACGCGACGGCTCCATGCAGCCTCCATCCGAGCCGGTTTGTATCCAGCTTCCGTCGCGCAAAATAGCCGCTACAAAATGGAACCCGCCAGTCCCCAGCTTTAAATCCACCGCTGTTGTGTTCAACAGCACTTGATCACCGGCTGTCACTTCAACGCTGGCTTCCTTATAATGGATAGCCCGTTCTACTGGACCGCCTGCAATTTCCACGAGCAGCTCCTGCATTCCTTTGCCATCCGACAGTATGACCCTCACTGTTCCCGCAGCCCAATGAACCATCACTTTGTCCTCCTTTCCATCGCCTTTCCTTTCGATTCTTGACATTGCGTCCGTGAAACCATCTACATCGATCATCATTGCCGACGCCTCAAAAAAAGATACCCGCAAGCGGCAGAGGGGAAGTCCCGGCAAAGCCCGGGGAACACGCCTCCAACCGATACGAGTATCTGTAACAGTTTATCATAGTGGACGATCATTTATTTTTTTGCTGACTCCTGAACGATCGCCACGACCAGCTCCGCTGTTTTCACTAGGTCGCTGATCGCGATATGCTCCTTCGTCGTGTGGATTTCCTTATAACCGACCGCCAGGTTCACTGTAGGGATGCCCATGCCGTTAAAAATATTGGCGTCGCTGCCGCCGCCGGAATGGAAAGTCTTCGCCGTAAGCCCGATTGAAGCAAGGGCTCGGGAAGCCAGCTGCACCACGGGAGCTGAATCATCGTGCATATAGGATGCATACGCGATATCCGAGGCGAAATCGCACGTCGATCCCGCCTCGGCCGCAGCCGCCTCGCAAGCTTTGCGCATCGATTCGATCTGCGCCTCCAGCTTGCGCTGCACAATGCTGCGCGCTTCCGCTTCTATCGTTACGCGATCACAAACGACATTCAGCGGGCCTACGCCGGAAAAGCTGCCGATATTTGCCGTCGTTTCCTTGTCAATGCGGCCAAGGGACATGCGGGAAACCGCTTTGCTCGCTACTTGAATGGCGCTGATGCCTTCCTCCGGATTGACGCCCGCATGGGCGGAGCGTCCATGGAAAGTGATCGTGATCTCAGCCCGTCCGGGCGCAGCCGTTGCAATATCCCCGATCTCCCCATTCGAATCCAGCGCATAGCCGAACTCCGCCTCCATCCATTTGCGGTCCATCGCTCGGGAGCCTTTCAGTCCCGACTCCTCTCCTGCCGTGATGACAAACTGAATCCGACCGTGTTGAATCCGGTTTTCCTTGAGAGCCCGAATCGCTTCGAACATAACGGCAATTCCCGCTTTATCGTCGCTGCCCAAGATGGTCGTTCCGTCGCTGCGGATGATGCCGTCCTCGCCGATTTGCGGTTTAATGCCTTTACCTGGCGCAACCGTATCCATATGCGAAGTGAAAAATATCGTCGGAATACCGTCATCCGGGGCCGTTGCTTCCAACGTGCAGATCAAATTGCCCGATCCGTGGCCGCTTTTGGCTTGGGAATCGTCTTCCGACACGGCAAGCCCAAGCGCGCTGAATTTATCCTTCAACACTTGGCTTATGCTCTGCTCATGCTTCGTTTCACTGTCCACCTGCACGAGACTAATAAATTCCTCAACTAGCCGGTTTTGCTGGATCATGCTCTTTCCTCCGATACTCTAGATGGGTTACAATAATGAATGATGCAAGCCGCCCACGAAAAGGAGTGAATTTTATGTACCAGAACAAGCTCTGGTTTAAGATCGTCATTTACATCATGCTGGCGTCGATCGCGCTCTCCAGCATTCTGTTTACCTTTAGCTTATTCATTTAACTCTTTTAATATAATTTGGTTTCCGAATTATATCCCTCAAGGTTCTCTTTAACCCGCTGCAGGAAGCGTCCGCAGATGACGCCATCCAAAATTCGGTGATCCAGGGACAAGCAAAGATTAACCATCGAACGAACAGCAATCATATCTTGAATGACAACAGGCTTCTTCACAATCGATTCAAAGGTCAAAATGGCCGCCTGAGGGTAATTGATGATCGGGTACGACAGAATCGAACCGAAGGAGCCTGTGTTGTTAACCGTGAAGGTGCCTCCCTGTATGTCGCCCAGCGCCAATTTCCCCGCTCTCGCCTTCTTCGTCAACTCGTCGATCTCTCCCGCTAATCCGGCGATGTTCTTTTGGTCCGCCTTCTTGATGACCGGAGTCAGCACCGAATCCTCCGTGCCTACGGCCAAGGAAAGGTTAATATCCCGCTTCACGATGATTTTGTCGACCGCCCACACCGAGTTCATAATCGGGTAATCTTTTATAGCTGCCACAACTGCTTTCAGCAAAAATGCCAAGTAAGTCAGGTTAATGCCTTCCTGGCGCATAAATTCATCCTTAACCTTGTTGCGCAGCAGCACCAGGTTGGTGACATCGACTTCGATCATCGTCCAGGCGTGCGGTATTTCCGATACGCTCTGTCTCATGCGGCTTGCAATGGTGTTGCGAATAGGAGTGACGTCGATGAAATACTCTCCCCGCCCGTCTCCCGACTGGCCTTCCACCTCGACCAGAGGCGTCGGCGGATTCGCGGAAAGATGAATGCCCGTGCTTCGCACCGGCATTCTTGTCGTCTGCGAGTCCTGGCCCCCGTCTGCGGGAGCTCGCGTCACAGCCGCAGCAGGCGCAGGCGCCGCAGAAGAAGCGGCTGGCGCTTCCTGCTGTGCGCGAACAGGCATGCCGCTTGCTACATATAGCTCGACGTCCTTGCGCGTAATTCGGCCGCCTAGGCCTGTGCCCGCGATCTGCCCCAAGTCCGCGCCATGATCTGCAGCCAGTTTAAGCACCGCAGGGGAATAGCGCCCCCGCATTGCTGCGTCGGCATTCCCCGTCTGCAGCGCGACACTTGCCGCCGCCGCACCGCCGCCGACAGCCTGCGGGCTTCCTTCACCGCCCTGCACAGCTGCCGCAGGCTCCTCGATCAAGCAGATCGCTCCTCCTACCGCTGCGGTTTCGCCTTCGCCTACCAATATTTTCACAAGCTTCCCTTCAATGGGAGATGGCATTTCCGTGTTTACTTTTTCCGTGAACAATTCACAAAGCACATCATACTGCTCGATATAATCCCCGGGCTGCTTAAGCCATTTTCCCAGAGTTGCCGACACGAGGCTTTCCGCCAAATGCGGAACGGTCACCTCGCTAAGTTTGCTACCGCTCATCCCTGTACCTCCATCCGAAAAGCCTGTCTAAAACAAGGCTAGCTTTCTCATCGCTTCCTTCAGCTTATCCGCGCTGAGCAGGAAAAATTTCTCCATCGGCGGATTCATCCCCACCGCAGGGACATCAGGACCGCAAAGTCTGGCGATAGGCGCATCCAAATCGAACAGCATCTCTTCAGCGATGATCGCCGATACTTCTGCCCCTACGCCGCCGGTTTTGTTATCCTCATGAACGATTAACACCTTGCCTGTCTTGGCCGCCGCCTCCAGAATAGCTTCATTATCGAGCGGCTGCAGTGTGCGCAAATCCAGGATGTGCGCGCTGATGCCCTCCTTAGCAAGCTCTTCGGCCGCTTGCAGCGCGTAGTTCACAACGAGTCCGTAAGCGATGACAGTTATGTCCGTCCCCAGGCGCTTGACCTCGGCCTTGCCGATCGGAACGATGAAGTCATGCTCCGGCACGTCGGCCGTAATGGACAGATAGCACTTCTTATGTTCAAAATAAAGCACAGGATCCGGGTCGCGTACGGCCGCCTTGAGCAGCCCCTTGGCGTCGTAAGGGTTCGACGGCGCCACGATCTTGAGGCCAGGCGTGCCGAAAAACACCGACTCCGGGCTTTGCGAGTGATACAAGGCACCGCCGCCAGTAGCGCCGTAAGGGGCGCGAATCACAATTGGGCAAGACCAATCGTTGTTGGAGCGATAGCGGATTTTCGCCGCTTCGCTGATGATTTGGTTCGTCGCCGGAAAGATGAAATCGGCGAACTGGATCTCGGCGATCGGCTTCATGCCGTACATCGCCGCGCCGATGGCCACCCCCACTATGGCGGATTCCGCCAATGGAGTGTCCATTACGCGATCCTCGCCATAGAGGTCGCGCAAGCCCTTGGTGGTGTTCAGGACGCCGCCCTTGCCCACGTCTTCGCCGAGCACGAAAACATTGCCGTCTGCTTGCATTTCTTCCTGCATGGCAGAGCGAATCGCTTCCAAATAGCTGATAACCGCCATACTCTATTGTTCCTCTCCTTCTGCGTAAACGTGCAGGAGCGTATCTTCCGATTTCGGATAAGGCGCCTGATCGGCATACTGCGTCGCTTCGTTGATGATTTTCTTGTGCCGCTCCTGAAGCTCGCGATCCTTTTCCTCGTTCCACAAGCCGCAGTCTATCAAATATTGACGATAGAACGTCATTCCGTCTTTTTGCAAATTCAGATCCACTTCTTCCTTCGTTCTGTAGAGCATGTCGTCGTCCGAAGTGGAATGCGGGCTCACCCGATAGGTGAGAACCTCAAGCAAGGTTGGACCTTCCCCGCGAACGGCCCGCTCTCTGGCTTCCTTCATGAGGCGGTATACCTCAAGCGGATCGCTTCCATCCACTTGATATCCGGGAAAACCATAACCGATGGCACGGTCCGCGATTTTACCGGATACCTGCTTATGAAGCGGGACGGAAATAGCGTACTGATTGTTCTCGCATACAAAAATGACAGGAAGCTTATGCACCCCGGCAAAGTTCAATCCCTCATGGAAATCTCCTTGATTGCTGGAGCCCTCTCCGAAAGAAGCAAACGCTACGAAGTCCTGCTTTTTCATTTTGGCCGCCAGAGCAAATCCGACAGCATGGGGTACCTGAGTCGTTACAGGCGAAGATCCGGTCACAATATGATGCAGCTTATGTCCGAAGTGTCCCGGCATTTGACGCCCGCCGCTGTTGGGATCTTCCGCTTTGGCGAACAGAGCCAGCATTAAGTCCTTCACCGACATGCCGACTGCCAGCACAAAGGCATAATCGCGGTAATAAGGCAGGAAATAATCCTTCCCAGGCTGAAGAGCAAACGCCATTGCAGCCTGACTGGCCTCCTGCGTAATGCCGGCAACATGAAAAGCAACCTTTCCGGCCCGCTGCAGCATGTGGCCGCGTTCTTCGTATTTACGCGCAAGATGCATGATTTCGTACATCTCTACGGCCCGTTCGTCCGACAAGCCCAAGTTTCGATGTTTCATTAATTGTCCGATGGACATGGAGTTCGCCTCCTTCGAGATCTTGTTACCTGGTACTAAGACTTGACTCTATAAGTTTATTATAAACGGATTTGCTTATGAACACAATTTATAACTTTTTTAGATGCCGATTGCTTTGCCGTCCACAGCCAGCATAGCTTCGCCGATAGCTTCGGATAAGGTCGGATGGGGATGGATCGTTTTGCCGACCTCCCAAGGCGTCGCATTCAAGATTTGGGCCAGAGCAGCCTCCGAAATATAATCGGTAACATGCGGACCGATCATATGCACTCCGAGGATATCGTTCGAGGCTTCATCCGCCACGACCTTCACGAAGCCGTCGGACTCTCCGTAAACGAGCGCTTTGCCGATTGCTTTGAAGCTCAGCTTGCCGACCTTCACCTTGTATCCTTTTTCAACGGCTTGCTGCTCGGTCCATCCGACGCTGGCAATCTCCGGACGGGTATAGATGCATCTGGGGATCAAGTGGGATTCGTAAGGCGTATGGAATTCGCCGCAAATATGCTCCACCGCGGCAATCCCTTCGTGCGCGGCGACATGCGCAAGCTGGAATCCCCCGACGACGTCTCCGATCGCGTAAATGTGCGATTCCGCAGTTTGCAGAAAAGCGTTGACGCTGATCGCGCCTTTGTCTACTTTAATATCGGTATTTTCCAGCCCGATACCTTCTACGTTAGCTTGTCGCCCGACGGATACAAGCACTTTTTCCGCGGCAAGCTCAATGATCTCTCCTTGCTTATCCGCCTGGAGATGAACTGCACCATCCTTGACTTGACAGGATTCCGGGAGTACTTTAGCCCCGACGACGACCCTGATGCCGCGCTTTTTGAACAAGCTTTCCAGCTCCCTGGAGATGTCCCGGTCCTCCTGGCCTGCAAGCCGCTGATCGTACTCAACTAATGTAACTTCCACGCCGAAATCGTTCAACATCGAAGCCCATTCCACGCCGATGACCCCGCCGCCGATAATGACAATTGATTTAGGCAGCTCTTCAAGCTGCAGTGCTTCGTCGCTCGTTAATACATACTTTCCGTCTATGTCCAGCCCCTGTAAGCTCCGGGGCCTTGATCCGGTTGCAATAATCAGATTTTGCGGGATCAGCGTTTCGATTTCGCCGTCTTCCCGCTCTACGGAAACTGTACCGCTGCGCGGAGCAAAAATAGAAGGTCCGATGATCCGCCCATTTCCGCGGAACACATCGATTTTATTTTTTTTCATCAAATATTGAACGCCTAGGTGCAGTTGGTCCACGATGCTTTGCTTTCGGCTCATTGCTTTCTTTATATCCAGCTCTACGGACGGAGCCACAATTCCATATCTATCGCTTTCCTTCATCGTCGCATAAACCTCTGCGGTTCGCAGCAGCGCTTTGCTCGGAATACAGCCGCGGTGCAGGCAAGTTCCGCCCAGCTTGTCCCGCTCTACAACCGCAACGGTTTTCCCGAGCTGAGCAGCGCGAATCGCCGCCACATAACCGCCGGTTCCCCCGCCCAACACCACAACATCATAATTATTTCCGTTCATTTTCTCCGATCCTCCTCATGGAAAGCTTTGCAGTAGGGGAGTCTTTTCCTATTAAATTAATCGGACGGGCTCCTCATGCTATGTAAATGCTTTTCTCTACTATATTACCCTTTTTAAACGGTGAAAATATAGTCCTTATTTGTGAATTAGACAGAGGTGCCGATTCGCGGTATGATATTTACAAAAAAAATGCCTCAAGCATCCAAAACAAGGAGCCATGATGAAAGCTACATTATATCGATTTATTGCAATACTCCTTTTAGTTATTCCCGGGCTGATGGCGACTTACGGTTTCCTTGCCATGAAAGACGCGTTTTTCGCCCAATTCGCCGAAGATCCGGGGCATATGCTGTGGGGGAAATTCCTGCTTGGATTGGTCCTGTTTTTGATCGGCGTCGCTTTTATCGGGGGCTGGACTTTTTTCCGGGACCGCAAGCGCAATTATGTTGCTCCCCGTTATAAAGCCAAACGCCGCAAATAAGAGCGCCGCATTACACCCGACCGAGCCGGTCCATCCAGTTCAGCAGCCGATGACGCTCAATAGTCCCGGTAATAGAGTCGGTTTCCGCTATATAATGGAGAACTGCGCATCCAAACAACGCGGTGAGCTGCAGCCAGAACGGGGACCATAGCACCAACCAAAAACCAAGTGAAAATCCCAGCAAATTCGAGCCTGCGTCCCCAAGCATCAGCTTGCCGCGGACATCACCGGGGAAGAGCAGCAAGCCCCCCAGGGTTACCGGCATAACAAGCCAAACGACCTCTAAACGATTACCTGAAACCAATGGGATAAGCGCTAGCGCGAGAAACGCTTTACAAGCTCTTCCCGGCCGGACATCCAACAGATTCAGCGCGTTCGTCATCAGCATCAGTAAAAGCAGCTGCAGCGCCATATGCCACAAGGACGAGCCTTCCGGATTGCATTTATTCAGCGCCCAGATGGAAGCTGCTCCTGTTCCAAGCGCCTTGACAGCCCCCATACTAAAAGTGTTTTCCTCCCTCCAATACCTCCAATGTCCCTTGAACCCTTTAACCGTTTTAGCACCGATAGTATCGTCGAGCCAGCCCAGAACAAAAACAACCGTTGCTGCCGCCAAATACACATCGTAGATCGTCTCTACGCTTCTTAATGGCTTGAATAGAACAGAGTCCGTGCTGCTCAGCATTTGCAAAAACATGGCCTGAACCCCAATCAGCAGCCAAATAAAAATCCCAAGCGAGCTTGGGATTTTCAAACCTTCATAGTTGCATTCTGTTCTCCCATGCCGATCCAGAAACCGTATAGCATGAGGAAGCAGCCAGGCTCCTGCAGCCATTATGAGTATCCAATCGTAAACCGCACTAATTATCATTCCGGCTTTCCTACCCTCCATTTATGAAGCAGTGTGGCCCCAACCGATATAAATTGTTTGCCGCGATGAGAGAAATCCGACAAGCTTCTGCCGGTTTCCCGATGAGTGAAAGGAACCTCCACCTCGGCGATCCGGTACCCCATTCTAACCGCGTCGATCGTTAATCCCACTTCAATGCCAAAGCCTTTGGACAGCCGGCCTATCCGCTCAATCACCTCTGCTTTCAATGCCCTTTGTCCAGACAGAGGAGCCGTGGTGTCATATCCGGTAAGCCTCCTGATTCCGTTCTTCGCAAGTCCTTTGACTAATCCAAGCCCTGCGCGGGAAGCAGGGGCAGGCAGTCTGGCGATCACCATATCCGCTTCCCCCCGCACGATCGGAGGGATCAAGCTCTCGGCATGAATGGCCGTTCTATGCAAATCCGCGTCCAAAAATACGAAAATTCGCCCGCTCGCTTTACGAATGCCTGTTGCCAGCGCTCCGCCCTTTCCGCATCGGCGCGGATGCCGGATCAACACATCCGCCCATGGCCAGGCTTCAAGGTACGTGTTGTCGGTGCTGCCGTCGTCGACCACGATAATTTCATGCTTGCCGGTGCCGAGGCTCCCGTTTCCGTCAGATAATGTCTGCAGCGCCTTCAAGGTTTCCGCAATCCGGCTTTCCTCATTCCAAGCCGGGATAATAAACGATATGAAAGGGATTATCTTCTTTTCCCCCTTTCTCATCCCTAGTTCGAATTCACCAAAGCAGCGATACTTGCCTAACCACGTTCCACATGGCGTGCATCAGCCGCTTCACACCCCACTCTAATTGAAGTATGCTAAGGGTCACAAACACCAAGGAAATGAGCAGTGTGACAGCTATTTCGCGTTTCCACCTCACCGGTTTGCGGTAAAGCCGGCTGACGCCCTTGGCGTCTATCAGCTTGCCTCCGATTTTCATCCGAACGAGCAAGGTGCTTCCCATCCCTTTACGGCCTTTTTCCAGAAAGTCGACCATGTGCGAATGCGCACCCAGCGAAACGATGAGCTCGCATTGTTTTTCATAAGCCAATAACATAGCCAAATCCTCGCTGGTTCCCGTACAAGGAACCGAAATCGCTTGCAGCCCGAGAGTTTGAAGCCTCGACATTCCGGGGGCCGTGCCGTCCCTGTAAGCATGTACGAGCAGTTCTGCCCCGCAGCAAAGCGCCGCATTGGAAACGCTATCCATATCGCCTACAATCACATCCGGCCTGTAGCCGAATTCGAGCATGGCGTCGGCTCCTCCATCAACAGCGACAAGCACCGGCCTGTGGCCGCGGATGTAGGCGTGCAACGCCTGCAAATCCTGCTTATACCCGCTCCCTCTTGTGACGATCAGCACATGCTTACCAAGAAAATCGGTTTCAATAGACACATCGGGGAACGGTTCAAATACAAACTGCTTCTCCCGCTGGGCATATTGCAGCGTATTTTCCATAAAATCCTGAAGCGCCGTCTCTAAATGAAGCTGCGCTGCCTGATGCTGCTTGAGCCAATCCTCCTTCGTAAACAAAAAAGCGGGAATCCTTATACCATCTAATTCGACGGCATCCTCAAACCCTTTAACGGTGAGCCCGTCCTTGAATCGCTCAAACTGATCGCCCGTCACTTCCCATATCGGAATGTCATGCTGCAGCAGAAGCAGCGGTCCATTTGTCGGGTACGCTCCGCTCATGACCGGAGCGCAGTTGATAATTCCCCGCACTTTATGATCAATTAAGCTTTGCACGATGACCTCGTCCAGGTCTTGGTGGCGGAGCACGACGATTTGCTTGGGCGGCAAATCCCTTAATAGCAGCTTGGTGGATGCACCCACCCAAACCCTGCCCTTCAAGAGCAGAGCAGTCTTATTGTCCGGGACATATCGAAAAGGTTCATTCATCGTTTCACCCGCCTTTGTACATGAGCATCCTTTTGCTGCTTATTTTGCCCAATCGAACAAAATTATACGAATATTTTTCCATTTTAGGCGCAACAAAAAGCCCCGAGACGATTGAAATCGTTCTCGGAGCATGATGAGAGTTAATGGAAACATTCGGCCAACGCCCTTCGAGTTCAGCTTGCCCATTTACGCGCTTAAACATTCCCGTCATCGTCATCGTCATCGTCATCGACGACTTCCCACTCCATCTGAATGTTTCGGTTGGCCCAGTTCCGCACATTCATCTCGATTGCCGCTTCCAACTCATCCGAAGTCAACTCCTCCAGCTTTCGATCGTCGATTTCGAATACCGATTGTTCTACCTTTCTCCCTCCGACGGCAAGCTCGATTCGTATTCGCATTCGCATTCTCCCCTTTCTCTATGTTTCCCATTGTTTTCCCAGTCTGAACCGCATACAATAGAGAAGAAGAGCATCTTCCACCCTAACATTCAAGGAGGCCAGGCACATGTCCGAATCCGCCGCCAAAAAGAAACGCACCAAGCAAATCCGTGAAGGCAGACGCAATCCCGAGCTTCAACGTTTATCGTGGCAGGGACTCCATCCCGTCGAAAAGAAGACGCCTACATGGAAAGAAAAGCAAGAGAAAGAAAACCGCAAACGACGAAAAGAATGGGATCCAGGCAGCGGGGATTCCATTTTTTATTTCTCTTGGATGGCATGACGGCGCTACTCCTATTGAATAAAAGCGGCTTTATTTATATAATATACAAATGCATTGCTGATTCAAAAAGATAAGGAGGAAATACATATGGCTTATGATCCGCAGGTTGTACATGCAAAAATCGTGAGTGATAACAAAAAGAACGGTCTTTTCGAGGTGGTTGCCGTATTGAAGGACCGGAATCAATGCCGCCTTGTCTTCGAAAGAGACCCTCAAACGGGTGTTGGAAAAGTGACGCATCTCAATAGATTAATGAAAGAGCCTTGCCCGATTTGCCGCAAGGATTACTTGTGCGATTGCCTGGAAGCGTACATGCCCAGCATCGCCGATCAAGCGATGAATTATATCAAGCCTTAACCTTGACGTGATAAAAAAAGATCGCGAATCCCCTTGAAAAGCTTGCTTCAATAGGGAATCCGGTCTTTTTTGTTTGCCGCTCTACTCATAAATCTCTTTATAAAGACCCTCTAATAAACTTGTATAGCTTAAAGAGTCGTACTTGATTTCTGCAAATGCAACATGAATAACCTTATTGGTCGTGCGTACGATAAAAAAACTATTGTCCGTTGCTTCGGGATCTATGTATGTGTAACATTCCAGATGCGGACTGCCGGTCCTTTGACGAAGCCATTCGGTGGCTTCCAGGCTCAAATTCGCAAATCTCGGCAAGGCTGATTCCCCTTTCTTGTTATGAAACCAATAACCCCATTGTGTCGCAGTTGCATCCATCATATCGCAAATGAATGAGAGATACAAAATAACCGCCTTATCTTAATCCGAAGTACTACACTAAAAAATATGTTGAAGAACGCCGAAATATGCTATGATAAGCAAAAACAGAGGAGAGAAAATCATCATGAATATAATTGACGCATTGATATTATCTGTTCCCTATGTTAAAAAAATAATTAAAGAAGATGTCATGATCGGTATAACGGACACTGAAAAGTTTTTGCTATATTTGCCCTCCGATATCGATTTCGGTATAAAAAAAGGAGATCCTATTCCCACAGGCGACGTTAATTTTTTGCGTTCATTACAGGGTGAAGTATCTATTACTAACGTCCCTGCCCATCTTTACGGTTTCCCTATAGATTCAATTACAATTCCTATTACAGATGACCAAAGCAACGTTGTTGGTGTACTTGCGCTAGGTTATTCCTTGGAAAACCAACAATTGCTTGAACAGCATATGATAGAAATCCAACAGATTACAAATCAACTGGTGGATATGGTCCAAAATGTAGCCGCGCATTCAGAAGAATTATCTGCTTCCAGTGAACATATTTTAGAGAATACGAAGCAGGCTGTACAAAATTCCTCCAGCATTAACAAGACAATCGGATTCATCAATGACATCTCCAGCCAGACTAACCTTTTAGGTCTTAACGCTGCAATTGAAGCAGCGCGTGTCGGGGAACTGGGTGCAGGTTTTGGCGTAGTTGCCAAAGAAGTTAGAAAGTTATCCGTGGACACTAAGGAAGCTACCTTACAAATCTCAACCACATTACATAGTGTTCAACAATCCATCCAACAAATGGAGTTGGAATTTTCTCAAATCGCTTCCTCGTCCCAAGAACAAGCCGTATTGGTAACGGATTTTATGAAGATTATAGAAAAATTAAATGAAACCAGCGTACATATGAAAACTTTTATTGAAAAGTTAATAAAATTGGATAAATAACATTTTCTTTATCTGTGAAACAATAAAAAAACCGCCTTTTGTTGGGATTTAGAATCCCAATTAAGAAGCGGTCTTTGTTGGTATAATCAACAATAGTTTATTAGCATGGAAATGATTCTCGCTGAATTCCATTCCCCTAAATCCCTTACACTACACGGCTCCTAACCCTTTCAAGACACCTTATGCTCAATCCGCAGCTTATCCGCCACCATCGCGATGAATTCGCTATTGGTCGGCTTCGACTTGCTGATGTTGATCGTGTAACCGAAAATAAACGAGATCGAGTCAATGTTGCCGCGGGTCCAAGCGACTTCAATCGCGTGACGAATCGCGCGCTCGACGCGGCTGGGTGTGGTCTTGTATTTCTCGGCAATAGCTGGATACAGCGTTTTCGTAATTGCTCCAAGAATTTCTATATTGTTGTAGACCATCGTGATCGCTTCGCGCAAATATTGATATCCTTTAATATGAGCAGGAACGCCGATTTCATGTATGATGCTGGTGATATTCGCGTCTAAATTTTTACCTTTCGGCATTTGGACGACGGTTGCTTTTGAAGAAACCGATGTCGTCGCAGTCATGACCGAGTTGGATACCAACTGGCGAATGCGGTTTGTAAGCACTTCCATATCAAAAGGCTTAAGAATGTAATACGAGGCTCCTAATTGAACGGCTTTTTGAGTGATGTTTTCTTGACCGAATGCGGTGAGCATGATGATTTTGGGCTGTGAATTCAAATTCATCTCGCGGAGTTTTTCAAGCACGCCCAGACCGTCCAAATGCGGCATAATAATGTCCAGGATTAAAACATCGGGTATTTCACTCTGTTCAATGAATTTCAGAACTTCGTTGCCGTTGTAAGCCATGCCTACGATTTCCATATCTTCTTGTTCGCCAATAAATTCTGATAATAAATGTGTGAACTCCCGATTATCGTCCGCTAATAAAATTTGAATTTTTTGCAACTTAAATTTCCTCCTTTTAGCTCTGAAAAAAGTTGGTAATATTTATCTATTAGTTTCTATTCGACAGCTTAATTTAAATTCCTTCTGTCGAAAATTATTTATCTTTATTTTTTTTTCGTTATAATTTATAATATAAAATTTATCTTTCTATTCCAACATTTTTCGACACCACTCATGATCCACATTTATTTCATTAAAAAATGAATCAAAGGCTATCCAGCCTTTGATTCATTTTGTCCCTTTTTAAGCATAATGCCGGAATCCTGAAGCATCCATTCGATGAAGCAGCCATACCCGCTGGTAGGATCATTGACGAAAACGTGGGTAACGGCCCCGATCATTTTACCATTCTGGATAAGTGGGCTTCCGCTCATTCCCTGAACAATGCCTCCAGTTTTCTCTAAGAGCCTTGGATCTGTAATTTTAATGACCATCCCTTTGGTGGCTGGGAAGTCCTGTCGAGCGACATGAACGACCTCAACATTAAACTTTTCTACCTTTTGTCCGTCAACCACCGTGTAGATTTGAGCAGGTCCTTCTTTGACTTCCTCAGCAAAGGCGACCGGAATCGCTTCTCTGGAAATACTATGCTCGGGAGCAGAATACATTTTGCCGAAAATTCCGAACGGCGTATTTTTCTCAATGTTGCCGATCACTTTGCTGTCTTTGAAAAATTGTGCGCGTTTTTCGCCCGGTTCGCCGTTATGGCTCTTTGCGATGGAGGTGACGTTCGAATGAACGATCTCTCCGTCTCCGACGACGATTGGAGTCTGGGTATCCATATCGGTAATAACGTGCCCCAAAGCGCCGTATATACCATGGCTAGGTGCGTAGAAAGTCAAGGTACCAACACCCGCGGCGGAATCGCGGATATAAAGTCCGAGACGATACGCTTTATCAACGATATCAAACGATGGTTGAAGCTTTACTTTCAATTCCTCGTGATTTCTTTTAATTGTGAGATCAAGCGGTGTTTTGCTTTCACCGGATTTGGTTACCAAATCCGTAACCTTCGAAACATCGCTAACCGGCTTTCCGTTAATTTTGGTAATGAGGTCGCCGATTTGAATTTTGGCTTCTTCCCCTGGTGAAACTTTTTGGTCTTGGGCAACTGTAACCAAGTGATGACCCACAATCAGAATGCCGGCGGATTTAATCTTAACGCCGATGGTTTGTCCGCCTGGAATAACTTTAAGATCCGGTACGACGTTGACTTTGACGGTTTTGAGCGGGATTGCTCCAAAAAGCTTGACCTTCATAATCGTTTGACCGGAATGAATGGATTGGAGCGAAATGGGTTCATTCAAATTGATTCGAAATGAGTGCCTGGCAAGTCCGTTGACTTTAACGATTTCGGGATCATTCACCGTAATTTGCGCGCTAACCGGCATCGTCAATTGAAGCTGTTTCCCCTGACCGCTAAATAAGCGAAGCTCTTCAGGAAATGAAGCGAAGCTTTGGAAAGGCGTGGACAGACAGACCATACAAACGAAGAAGACGAGCAGTAACCCTATCAATCTTTTCCTTTTGCTGGATTTCAATTTCTTCACGCTCCCTCTTGCTCTCCTGACCTGACGAAATTGAACTCGTCAAATGCGTACCTATAAGTTATCCTGCCTCCTTCTGTTTTATAACTCCAAAATGATGCCTATCCGGGCTTTCATCTCCTGTTCTTCTTATCGTTGGCCAGAGCAATCATCTCACCGGCATGATGCAAGGTCGTTTCCGTTACCTCCACGCCGCCAAGCATTCTGGCGAGCTCATGGATTCTCCCCTGCTCATTGAGATCTTTAACTCTTGTATAAGTCCGTTCCTGATCTATTTCTTTATGAATAGCAAAATGCACATCCGCCATGCAGGCCACCTGAGGCAAATGAGTGATGGAGAATACTTGACAGTTTCTGGAGAGAGCCGACATTTTCTCTGCGATCGCTTGCGCCGCTCTGCCGCTGACGCCGGTATCGACTTCATCAAAGATAAGCACCGGAATTTGATCGACGCGGGCAAAAATCGATTTCATCGCCAGCATAATTCTCGACAGCTCCCCGCCCGAGGCAATTTTACTTAGACCGCGCAGCGGTTCGCCCGGATTGGGAGCCATCAAAAACTCAATTTGATCGATGCCTTCCCGCGAAAATTTAACTTTGCCGTCCTGGTAGGCCAGCCCCCGGGTATCGTTGGCGGTTTCGATATTTACGCGAAATTGGGTCCTCTCCATATGTAAATCGCGCAGTTCCGCTTCGATGCTCGACGCGAGCCGTTCTGCAGCTTGCTTGCGCGTATCGGACAAATCAAGAGCCGCTTTTGCAAGAGCAGCCTGTTCCAGGTTAATTTCGTCTTCCAGCTTACGAATATGGTCATCTTTATTTTCGATGGCATCGACTTCCTGTTTAATTTTCGCCATGTAAGCCAGAATATCCGGAATATTCTCTCCATACTTCCGGCGCAGGGAGGTCAGTGTATCAAGCCGCTGCTCAATTTGATCCAACCGGGCGGGATTAAATTCGATTTCATCCCGATAATCGCGGAGCTGATAAGCCGCATCCTCGATCTGAAAGTAAGCCGATTGCGTCTGTTCGAATAAAGGCTGTAAACGTGACGGGTCCAAATTCACAATATCCTGAATTCTTTGTATAGCTTTCCCTAAAGCGTCCAGTCCGCGATTCGTGCCGTAAAGGAAATCGTAAGCCTCCGAGGTATGCTGAAACAGCTTTTCCGCATTTGTTAGCTTGCGCTTTTCTTCAGCTAATGATTCTTCTTCACCGGCCTTCAATTTCGCCGAAGTAATTTCCTCGATTTGAAAACGGTATAAATCCAGCATTTGCAGCGCTTGCTTGCTCGTCTCTTGAAGCTCCTTGAGTTCCTTCTGCAGCTTCACGTAACGATCGTAAGAAAATTGATAGGCTTCCTTAACATGCCGAATTTCGGCATCTCCAAATACGTCCAGCCAATGAATATGCTCGTCAGCCTTTAACAGCGATTGATGCTCATGCTGTCCATGGATATTGACCAGCCAATCACCCACTTCGCGAAGCATAGTCAAGTTGACGAGTTGTCCGTTAATCCGGCTGGAGCTTTTACCCTGAGAGGTAATTTCCCTGCGTATGATCAAATGCTCTTCCCAGTTAGCTTCTATGCCGATTCCCTGCAGGATTCCCCAGACCGGATGCTTCTCTTCCAAATCGAACATCGCTTCAATTTCAGCTTTCTCGCTTCCGTATCGCACGAGTTCGGAAGAACCGCGTCCGCCTATAATCATGCTTAAAGCGTCGATTATAATGGATTTACCCGCACCCGTCTCCCCGGTAAGGACATGAAAGCCGCTTTTGAAGCGAAGGTGAACATATTCGACAACCGCAAGATTGCGGATAGAAAGCTCTGTTAGCATAGGACCTCCTTAAGAAAGTAAAGATAAAATCTGAGTTACCACCGTGGAACTCTGTTCTTTCGTACGGCAAATGATCAGAATCGTATCATCGCCTCCAATGGTACCCATAATTTCGTTCCATTCCAGGTTGTCGATCAAAATGCAAATTGTGTTGGCCGTGCCCGGCAAACATTTCAAAACTACCAAATGTTCAGTAAAATCAATGCTGACAAAATGATCGCTCAATGCGCGTTTCAGCCGCTGAATCGGGTTGTAGCGCTGATCGACCGGCATCGAATATTTGTAACGGCCGTCGTCCAGCGGAACCTTGATAAGGTGAAGCTCCTTCATATCCCGGGATACGGTGGCTTGGGTGACGTTGAACCCCGCATCACGCAGAGAATCCACCAACTCGTCCTGGGTTTCGATTTCGTGATTCGTAATGATTTCTCTAATTTTCACATGCCGTTGGCCTTTCATCATTACACCTCTATATGAAACGATATTTTCTTAATTTTCAGCTGCTCCATATCCACATAGAGTACTCCTGCAGCATCAGGAAACAAGAGCTGGTAAACAAGCAGATTATCGCGAATCGAGCTGCCTGTCATTTCCATCGGCTTGCGCTCCCGGGCGAGCTTTACGACATAGAGCTGTTCATTCTTTTCGGCAAAATACTCGATATACAGCCGGCTTTGAAATTCCTCCGTATCGCCCACGGTCATAGCGATTGGAACTCTCGTTTTACCCGCAAGCACATCGAACCCAGCTCCTTCGAGCAGCTCTACGGCTGCGTCGTCAGCAATTTCGCTGCCCTGAGGAAGGCGAAAGCGCTTCTTGGGAGGGTTTACAAGCCAGTTCGTGAAGCGTTTTGATATCCAAGCTACAAAGACGATTAAGATGAGCAAAATGACAATCAGGTCGCCGTTTTTCACGTCCCTATCACCTCGCCATAGTATTCGCGTATTTCAATGGAAAATCCTTTTTTTCCATGCAAAAAAACCATCCTCAGACCGCCCGCGGCGCTTATCGTCGGATGAGTTCTTCTCATTCGTTATTTGCTATGGCGTTCTTGCGCTTCCTTAACCGTACGCTTTATTGCAGCTGCTTGATTCGCGACTTCCTCAGGAATATCCGTGCCTTCCATCGTAAAATAAGCAAGAAATTCAATATTTCCTTCTCCTCCTGTAATCGGAGAAAAGGTTAAACCTTTAAGATGGAAGCCTATTTCCGCCGCAAAAGCGAGTACAGCCGTCAACACTTCCTCATGCACCTCGGGATCGCGCACTACGCCGGATTTTCCAACCTTCCCGCGTCCCGCTTCGAATTGCGGCTTAATCAAGGCAACAACGCCGCCTTGCGCGCCCAGTATTTCTTTGAGCGGAGGAAGGATGATTTTCAATGAAATAAACGAGACGTCTATGGTGGCAAAATCGGGCTTAGGCCCCGGCAGATCCTCCGGCTTCGTAAATCGGAAGTTCGTCCGTTCCATCACATGAACCCGCGGATGATTGCGCAAGGACCAGTCCAGCTGATTATAGCCTACGTCCACCGCATACACATAATCCGCTCCATTCTGAAGAGCGCAATCCGTGAATCCGCCTGTCGAGGCGCCGATATCGAGCATTACGGCGCCCTGAAGATTAATGGCGAACTGTTTGAGCGCCTTCTCCAGCTTGAGACCTCCACGGCTTACATATGGATGAACCGCTCCCTTGACCTTAATCATAGCTTCGCGGCTAATCTTTGTGCCTGCCTTGTCCACAGGTTCCTCGTCGGCAAAAACGAGACCGGCCATAATGGCAGCCTTCGCTTTTTCCCTGCTTTCAAAGTAGCCCTGCTCAACGAGCAGTATATCCAAACGTTCCTTATCTGACATGCACTAAGCTCCAATCCTTAAGCCCGTTGGCGTTTACGCGGCATCATCGCCTGAATCTCAGCCGCGGCCTGCTGCGCAGTAAGTCCGACTTCCTGCCGCTGCTCCTTGACGGAGCCGTGCTCGACGAAATAATCCGGAACTCCCATGTTTTTGATCTGCAAGCCATAGAAGCCATTTTCCGCATAAAATTCCAAAATAGCGCTGCCCATCCCGCCTTGGATAGAGCCTTCCTCCATCGTAATGATCGGAATGTTCTCTTTGCCCAATTGAAGTAAATAGTCTGCATCCAGCGGTTTAATGAAACGCGCGTTCACTACGCGCACATTATGCCCTTCTTTAGTTAAGGCTTCTGCCGCTTCCTCCGCAATCTGCACCATAGGGCCTACGGCGAGAATAGCAGCGTGGTCGCCCTCCCGGGTTACTTCCCATGAACCGATGGGGATGGCCTTCAACTCTTCGTCGAGTTTTACTCCAGTCCCATTGATTCTTGGATAGCGATAAGCGATAGGACCGTCCTTGTACTCTAACGCAGTCTTCATCATATGCCTAAGCTCGTTCTCATCCTTAGGCATCATCAGCACCATGTTCGGCAGGCTTCGAAGGAAGGCAATATCGTAAACCCCCTGGTGAGTCTCGCCGTCTGGTCCGACAAATCCCGCCCGATCGATTGCGAACATCACATTCAGCTTTGGACGGCAAATGTCGTGAACCACCTGGTCGTATGCCCTTTGCAGAAAAGTCGAGTAAACGGCAAACACCGGCTTAATGCCCTCGGAAGCCAGTCCGGCACAAAGCGTGGCGGCATGCTGCTCGGCAATCCCGACGTCGATCATGCGATTCGGAAAATGCTTGGCGAACTTCAACAGGCCGGATCCCCCCGGCATCGCCGGAGTAACGGCGACAATGCGGGAATCCTTCTCCGCAAGCTCAATCAACGTATTGCCAAATACCTCAGTATACATTGGAGGTCCGACCGATTTCAAGACCTGCCCGGACTCGATTTTGTATGTCCCTATCCCGTGCCACTTATGTGAATCGGCTTCTGCAGGCGAATACCCTTTGCCTTTAGTGGTAACCACATGGAGAAGAACCGGGCCGCTGACTTTTTCAGCTTGTTTGAGCGTTTCCAGCAAGAGCGGCAAATTATGCCCGTCGACAGGGCCTATATATGTAAAGCCTAGCTCCTCGAACAAAACTCCCGACACGACCAAATATTTCAAGCTGTCCTTCAGTTTTTCCGCGGTTTTAGCCAGTGTCCCGCCGATCGCGGGGATTTTTTTGAGCAGATGCTCCACTTCTTCCTTCGCTTTTAAATAATGGCGGTCTGAGCGAATTTTGCTTAAATAGTTGTGAATCGCACCGACATTGGGAGCAATGGACATTTCATTGTCGTTCAAAATGACCAGCAAATTCTTTTTCTCATGACCGATGTGGTTGAGCGCTTCCAAAGCCATGCCGCCGGTCATCGCACCGTCGCCTATAATGGCGATCACTTTATTGTGCTCGCCCTTCAAATCGCGTGCCATGGCCATTCCCATAGCGGCGGATAAAGAAGTGCTGCTGTGTCCGGCTTCCCATACGTCATGCACACTTTCCGAGCGTTTCACGAACCCGCACATGCCTTTGTATTTGCGGAGCGAATCGAATTGATCGCGTCGCCCCGTCAACATTTTGTGAATATAGGCCTGATGTCCCACATCAAAAATCAATTTATCGTATGGACTGTGAAAATAAGTATGCAAAGCTAACGTAAGCTCGACCACACCCAAGTTCGAGGCCAGGTGTCCTCCGGTTACGGAAAGCTTTTCAATCAGAAATTGGCGAATCTGGACAGCCAACGTTTCAAGCTCCGCAATGGAAAGACGCTTCAAATCCTCAGGCTGATTGATTTGTTCGAGCAGCACGCTTGTTTCCTCGCTTTCCGTTTTGTGATTTCGGCTTCTTAGCAAAGATACGAAGTCCAAATCGATGTTCAAGCATATAGAACAATCTTCCAATCAAAAGTACAATGTCCGTTGAATAATGGATGGCGAAAGACTTTCCCATCGCTTTGCCTCCCACCGTCATAGCTGAGACTATAGCCGTAAACACTATGCTGACAACCGTTCGCAGCACCTCATTGTCTTGAAATGAGCTCATCAGATTGATGACGACAAGCGCGCTGGCGGACCCGCTGATTACTCCGGAAATATCTCCGATCACATCGTTGCAAAAATTAGAAAAGCGGTCTGCGTTTCGAACGATATAAATAGCCTGCTTGGAGCCTTTGACCTTCTCGGAAGCCATGGCATGAAAAGGAATTTCGCTGGCAGCAGCGGCGGAAAGACCTAAAATATCGAAGAAAATACCGTTGCAAATTAAAAGAAACACTATCAGCATCCCGATTCCCCAAGAAAAGCCTTCAAGAACCGTCGTGGATGTGACCGTGAACACGCAAGCCAAAATAAAAGTAACGATAGATATAAAAATACTCCATTTAATGGAGTGCTTTAAAGAAAATTTCATATCACTTCTCCCCCATAATAAAAACTTATTTATATGTACGTTGGGGAAGAATGAGTGGCAACTTCTTGAGTAAACGCTATGGCTTAGGTCCAGTAGGTTTTCCCAGCCGGAGCGCCTTCACGTCGCCGAGAAGGCGGTTTCCCTTTATGTCCGACTTAACGTCGTTGCCGATCGTCAGACTGGATTACCACTTAGTCCATACTATAATCCCCAAGAAGTCTCACAATTATGAACAGTCTAGGAGTTTTCCTCTACAGCCCTGAACCATACCTTAGCCTCTTTTGCAAGACAGATTTCATATAGCATCCGGCACCCGTTTTTTTGGCCTAAAATCCGGGCTCCTACCATCTATAATCCCCTCTGTCCCACTCAAGGCAGGCTACGCTGCACACAAGTCATTTTAGCCGGCACGGTACGAAGCCGCGCAGCAGGTGAGACTCGCAAATTGCAGGTTCATACCCCAAGCCGTAACCGACCGCACGAGGGCGGAAAAGACCACGCACTTGGGCCTCCGCGGAAAAAGGGTCAACGCCCGCATGCCATTGCGGATCGCCCTCTAACCTTAACTCCCAGCATCAGCCCCCAACTGGGCGTTAGAAGCCAACACCAGGAACTTCATCGATGTGCCCTTTGGCGAATTTTTAGGCCCGCCCTCAGACATGGTAGGCTGACTAGAATACTGCACCACCCATGATTGCCTTACTGTGGAACTATTATAGCACAAAACGATGCCTCTCGTAAAAAAAAGCTGCTGCCAATTCAGGATAGGCTTGACTTAGTGGTCTCGCTGCATAAGGAAATCCGCCAGGTCAAGCAGCCTTTGGGGGTTCCGGATTTGCGCTTCGAGCAGCGACTGCTTGGCTAGTCGCGTGAGCTCCTTCACCTTCGCTTCCGAAGCTTCCATCCCGATAAAATAAGGATATGTGACCTTCTGCTGTTTCTCATCGCTACCTACCGGCTTACCCAGCTTCTTCTCATCTCCGATCACATCCAGGATATCGTCTTGAATCTGGAAGGCAAGCCCGATTCCTCGACCGAATCGGGCTAAAGCGTCAAGCTGCTCATCAGAGGCGCCTGCGACCCGTCCCCCTGCACGCAGCGAGAACACGATCATATCGCTGGTTTTGTGAATATGGATATACTCCAATTCCTCCAGCTTCGTCAATCCTTGCTCACCAAGCATATCGGCCGCTTGGCCGCCTACCATTCCCCGTGCTCCGGCATATAAAGACAGCTCTTCGATGATGGCGAGCACCTGGTCGGCCGGAACCCCGTGCGCCCTAGCCTGCGCTGCGCTATAGAAGGCTTGGGTAAGAAGCGCATCTCCCGCCAATATGGCCATCGCTTCCCCATATACCTTGTGGTTCGTCAGCTTCCCGCGCCGATAATCATCATTATCCATAGCGGGAAGATCGTCATGAATCAGCGAATACGTATGAATCATTTCAATTGCGCAAGCAACAGGCAATGCCGCTTCCTTGGATCCGCCAAGAGCTTCCGCTGCGGCAAGCGTCAGAATCGGCCGAAGTCTCTTCCCCCCGGCCATAAGCGAATACCGCATAGATTCGATTAGAACACCGGGCGCCTGCCATTCGACTGGAAGCGCTCTTGCCAAAGCCGATTCCACTTTTTCCGCTTCCGTGGCTATGTAGTTTCGGATCGTATTATTCAACGGAAGAATTCCCCTTCTCTTCGATAGAAGGCTGAAACGGCTTGCGAGAAAGACCGGCTTCTCCTTCAACCAGCATTTCTATCTTCTTCTCAACCTGCTCAAGCTTTTGGCCGCAGAGGCGGGACAATCTCATGCCCTCCTGATACAAGTCAATTGCCTTTTCCAACGGAACGTCTCCGCTTTCCAGCAATGCAACGATCTTCTCCAACTGTTCAATCGCTTGTTCAAAGCTTACTGTCGTTTCTTCGTTCTTCGCCACTTGGTCGCTCCTCCATTCCCCAGACGTGACAATCCAGCTTTCCGTCGGACAGCTGAATCTTCACTACATCCCCAATCTGCACCTGATTGATCGAACGAATCAGCTGCTTCTCCCGTTCGTCATAAGCAAGGCTGTAGCCCCGCTGCATAACTTTGAGCGGACTAAGCGCATCAAGGTGCCGCACATGAGACAGCCATTCCTGTTTTTTTCCGCGGAACACGCTTTGCATCGTGCCCAGCAGCTGCCGTTTGGACATGTCCAAACGTTTATTGGCAAATGCAGCCTGCTCCTTCGGATTGAAGGCGGACAGGCTTCGTTCGAGCTTCATGTGCCCCTCGCTCGCCCGAGAAAGCCGCTGCCGGATCTTGTATCCGAGCTGTTCGGTCAGACGGTCAAGCTGCTGCGCAGGCTGACTGAGCAATTGACGGCGCGGGTTCACCAAAAAAGGGGACCGCTGCAGCCGCTCCAGACGGTCATGCTTGCGTTGCAGGTGTTGCAGCAGACCGTAGTGCAGCCGCTGCATATGGTTAGACAGCTGCTGCTTCAGCTCCACAAAGTGCGGAACCGCAAGCTCCGCAGCCGCTGTAGGCGTTGGCGCCCGCAAATCGGCCACAAAATCCGCGATGGTAAAGTCCGTCTCATGGCCAACCGCAGAAATAACCGGAATGACAGATGCATATATACTGCGCGCTACGATTTCCTCATTGAAAGCCCACAGCTCCTCCAGGGAGCCTCCGCCTCTTCCGACGATTAACACATCAACTTCTCCAAGCCTGTTCATCGCCTCGATCGCCTTCACAATCGAAGGAGCAGCCTGAGCCCCCTGCACCAATGCCGGGTACAATAGAATCGGAACCGAAGGACAACGCCGCTGAAGCGTGATTATAATATCGCGAATCGCCGCTCCCGTAGGCGAAGTGATGACTCCTACAGCTCTTGGAAACCGGGGAATAGGCCGCTTCCTTTCGACATCGAACAAGCCTTCGGCTTCCAGCTTTTTCTTCAGCTGCTCGAAGGCCAGATAGAGACTTCCAATGCCGTCCGGCTGCATCAACGTAACGTAAAACTGGTAATTGCCATCTCTCTCGTAAACGGAGATATTGCCGCGAGCGATTACTTTGGCGCCTTCCCTGGGAATGAAGCCAAGCTTCTGGTTATGGGAAGCGAACATGATGCTCTTTAATCGCCCTTCAGCGTCCTTAAGCGTAAAATACATATGTCCGCTGGAATGATGGGTAAAGTTGGAGATCTCTCCGCGAACCCAGACGTCCTGAAGCCGGTCGTCGCTTTCAAGTTTCATTTTAATATAACGATTCAAATCTTTGACGGATAAAATATTTCTCTCATTCATCGACATGAGACGCTTCCACGCTCACATTCCTCTGGGCGGCGCGGCGGGCCGCATCCAGCGTATTTCTAAGCAGCATCGTAATGGTCATCGGACCGACAGTTCCCGGAACAGGCGTGATGGCGCCCGCCACTTCCTTCACCGCTTCAAAGTCGACGTCCCCGGTCAGCTTGCCGTCAGCAGGCCGGTTCATGCCTACATCGATAACAACAGCGCCTGGCTTCACATGCTCCGCTTTGATCAAATGCGCCTTGCCTACCGCTACTACTAGAATATCCGCCTGGCGAGTGATTTCCTCCATATTCAGCGTTCGGGAATGACAGATCGTTACAGTCGCGTGCTCGCGAAGCAGCAGCATGGCCATCGGCTTGCCCACGATGTTGCTCCGTCCTACAACCACTGCATGCTTGCCGGCCATCGGCGTTCCGATTCTTTTCAGAATCTGAATAACCCCGGCAGGCGTACAAGGGAGCATTCCCTCTTTACCGATCATCAGGTTTCCGACATTGACGGGGTGGAAGCAGTCTACATCCTTCGCAGGATCAATTTCATCGACAACCGCTTCTTCGTTCAAGTGCTTAGGAAGCGGAGACTGCACTAAAATTCCGTGAATTTTGCCGTTCGTGTTCAAGCTGTGGATCAAGCGAACAAGCTCATCCTGCGATGTTCGCTCAGGCAGACGATGCACTTCCGAATAGATGCCTACCTGCTCGCAGGACTTTGCCTTATTTTTCACATAGACCTGAGAGGCCGGATCCTCCCCCACGATGACAACCGCCAAGCCTGGTTGATTTCCCTTAGCCGTGAGTTCGGCGACCTCTGCCTGAATCTCTTCGCGAATCGAGCTTACAATTTCTTTTCCGTTAATAATGTGCGCACTCATCATTAGTTTCCTCCTCTTGCCCATTCGAATCGTCAAGCTCTAAGCGACGCTATCCGTTCTGTTTGATGATCTTCCCCTTTAGGGTGTCGAGTTCTTTAATCATTTTTCCTAAAACACCGTTAACGAATTTGCCGGATTCCTCCGTACCGAAATGCTTCGCAAGTTCAATGGCTTCATTCACAACGACCTTCGGCGGCACATCGTCACGATAAACCATCTCATACACGGCAAGGCGCAGCACTTCCCGGTCCACCTTCGAAAGCCTGTCCATTTGCCAGCCCTTTAAGTACTCCGCCAACCATTCGTCGATCGTCGCTTTGTAAGTCTGCGTGCCTTCGACGAGCTCATGTATGTATTGAGGGGGAATTTTCTCGGCATCCACATCAAGCTGCCCCTCGTTGTCATTCTCCGCCTCATGAACAGCGTTCGCCACGGCTTCCCGCGGAGAAACTTCATTCATTTCTATCTGGTACAAGCTTTGTAACGCAATTTCCCTTGCCACACGGCGTTTCATTATCGGATCCTCCTAAGTATCAACTGTTGCCAAACAAAAAAATCCATGGAAGAACCAGGGATTTCAGCGGAACATTCTCCATTTTTGCGTCAGGTAGCGCCATATGTCCTCCACCGGGAGGATGTCTTCCTTACGATCTATCTTTTTGCCGATATAATACCCTACGATGACGATAAATGCAAATATGAGCATGTCCCAAAAACCGCAAATCAAATAAACGATTCCCAAGAAAAATCCTGCCGCAGCGCCAATTGTTTTGCCCCTGTGCTGCTCCCATAATTCCATCCACATGGGTGCGTTCACCCCTATTCTACTCGGCTTTTAAAAGTGGGAGAGGATTGCACGATGTTCGCCACAAACACCGATACGGAAGCGACAGGAATCCCTGTAATGTCTTCGATATGACGTTTTACGGCGCTCTGCATCTCTTCGGTCAGCTCGGGAATCGAATTCTCGCCGTCCATCACCGTACGGATAATAATTTCCAGCCCGGCCTGGCTTACTTTCACGCGTGCTTTCAAATCCTTCGCTCCGCGGGTGCGGCTTGCCGCCTTAAGCGACAGGTTTTCCACTGTTTCAACTGAAATGCGGATATCGCCAAAATCGGTTCGTTGATCAATGGAAGGAGCCTGGGAACGTCCCCTGCGGATCGAGATGTATAGGAATCGAATGCTGACCAGCAGTATTACGATGCTGACAACGATCGTCGTGTAGGCCGGCACCTTGTCGTAATAAAGGCTTGTTAACGCCCTGCTGGTTTCCGAAATCGGCACCCAATTGCTGGCCACGAAAAGCGTTACGCCCGCAAAAATAAAAATGACCAAGCTGTACAATAATAAAAGAAGCCTGTCCGCTATTTTGACCACTTAAGCTAGTCCCCTTCCTGTATGGGAGGAAACCCCCTGCACTCCTGTAGGGGGTTTCAAAATATCGATATAAATGCAAGCTTATCGGACCCGATTCGCCGTAGTATCCTCCTCGGCCAGCTTCTCTGCGGCTTTGAAATGCACGTCGTGGATATGTACATTGACCTCTACCACGTTAAGCCCTGTCATCGACTCGATGGCATGCTTCACATTCTGTTGAATATCCCCCGCCACCTCAGGTATGCGTTTGCCGTACTCGATGATGATCGATACGTCGATGGCCGCCTCCCGTTGTCCGACTTCCACCTTCACGCCTTTGGACAAATTTTTGCGGCCAAGCAGCTCGGCGATACCTCCGGCAATGCCGCCGCTCATTCCGGCAACTCCCTCAACTTCCACCGTAGCCAAGCCGGCTATGACCTCAATCACTTCCGGTGCAATCTGGATACTGCCCATATCGGTCTTCACGTAATCCGGAGCTATAGTACTCATTTCAGTGAACACCTCCTAAGCCATAGTTATTTAATAACTATACCATTTTGCAAAAATTATGACAAATGTTTGTCTTACGATTCCGGATCGTTGACGTCATGCTCTTCCAGGAACTTGATATCGTGATTCCCGCTTAAGAATAAATGGTGTTCGAGCAGCTTCAAGTGGAATGGGATCGTCGTATGCACGCCCTCAACGGCAAATTCGCCCAACGCCCTTTTCATCCGGGCAACGGCTTCTTGCCGGGTTGGAGCCCAAACAATCAGTTTCGCGATCATAGAGTCATAGTGAGGCGGAATCGTATACCCCGGATACGCGGCGCTGTCTACCCGAACGCCGACCCCGCCGGGCGGCAAATAAAATTTGATTTGCCCTGCGGAAGGCATAAAATTTCTCGTTGAATCCTCCGCGTTGATTCTGCACTCGATAGACCACCCGTTGATTTGGACATCCTCCTGGGAGAAAGATAAAGGATTGCCTTCGGCAACGCGGATCATTTCTTTAATGATATCGACTCCCGTTATCATTTCCGTGACCGGATGCTCAACCTGTATACGGGTATTCATTTCCATAAAATAAAAATTCCCGTCGGGTGCGAGCAAAAATTCAAGCGTGCCCGCTCCGGAGTAATTCACTGCCTTGGCGGCTCGAACCGCCGCTTCCCCCATTGCTTTGCGGGTTTCAGGCGTCAGTATCGGGCAAGGCGCTTCTTCGACAAGCTTCTGTCTGCGACGCTGCACCGAGCAGTCACGCTCTCCCAAGTGCACCACGTTACCGTGCTTGTCGGCAATAATTTGAATCTCGACGTGCTTCATGCCCGTCAAGTATTTCTCCAAGTAAACGCCGGAGTTTCCGAAAGCGTTCTGGGCTTCCTGCTGCGCTGTCGTAATGCCCTGAATAAGCGTTTCCTCATTGTCGGCGATGCGTATGCCTTTGCCGCCTCCGCCTGCTGTTGCTTTGATGATCACCGGATACCCGATCTCGCGCGCGATGCGAACCGCATCCTCCACATCCTCTACCAGGCCTTCGGAGCCTGGAATAATCGGCACGTTCGCTTCCTTCATCGTTTGCTTCGCTACCGACTTGTCCCCCATTCGATTTATCGCATCCGGAGAAGGTCCGATGAACGTAATGTTGCAAGTTTCACAAATCTCGGCAAAGTCAGCGTTCTCCGCCAGGAAGCCATAACCCGGATGGATGGCGTCCGTTTCCGTTAAAGTAGCAACGCTCATAATATTAGTAAAATTCAAATAGCTGTCCTTGGAAAGCGTAGGTCCGATGCAATAAGCTTCGTCGGCAAGCCGCACATGAAGCGAGTCGCGATCGGCTTCGGAATATACGGCAACTGTATATATCCCCAGCTCGCGGCAGGCGCGGATAATCCGGACCGCGATTTCTCCCCGGTTGGCGATTAATATTTTATGAAAATTCATGATTTACCCTCCTGAAAGCTTACCTACACCGTCTTGACCATAAATAGAGGCTGTCCATACTCGACAAGCTGGCCGTTCTCGACCAGAATCTCGACGATCTCGCCCTTCACCTCGGCTTCGATTTCGTTCATCAGCTTCATCGCTTCGATAATGCAGACGACGGTTTTCTCGCTTACCTTGGAACCTGCGCTGACAAATGGCGCGGCTCCAGGGGAGGCCGCTTGATAGAAGGTCCCTACCATAGGAGATACAATCTTATGTAAAGCAGCGTTCGACTCCGGAGCATTCGCGCTGTTGACTGCTGCAGGATTCTCCGCGGATGGTGCGGCAGGAGCCGGAGAAATGGCTGTCGGTACAACAGATGTATAGGTTTGCTGAACAGGCGAAGCTGTAACCAGCACGGATTCCGTTTTGTTCGGCTTGCGAATCAGGAGGCGGGAGCCTTCATTTTCAATTTCCAGTTCTTGCAAAGAAGTCTGATCGATCAGCTTGATCAGTTCTTTGATTTCACTTAATTTAAACATTGGAGTCACTCCTTCAAAGTTGGTGAACCCGAGAACGGTTATATCACTGCAACGTTAGTATTATAACCATAAACGCAAGAAATGGAAAGAGTCCAGTTTGACCGGACTCTTTCCATTTGCTTGCTTGTTCAGTTAAGGGCTCTTCGCAACGCTTAAGGGTGAATATATTGGATTTTAATATTTTCAGGAGCGGCGCCAAGCTCTTTCATTACCATATCGACAATGGTTACGCCCTGGCTTTTCTCAAGCTTCTGGCTTTGGACAGCCACTTTCCAGTTTTTCCCTTCCTGCGTAATGATCGCTTGCGGGAAATCCTTGAGCAGCACTTCTTCCATCGCTTCGATTTTTTCCTGCATGCCGGAGATTTTCTCCAGTTCGTTCGTCGCACTCACTACCGCTTCGGGCTTTTGCTTGCTGTCCGTGATCGTCGACATCAACTGCTCCGTCTGCTTGGCAAGTTCCTCGTGCCGCTTCATTTGAGAATTAGTGAAAAAATTGCTGGCGGAGGTCGTTTGCGCATTAACCTGCTCGATCGCCTTCGCGTCGGCTTCTGAGTTCTGCTGCGCTTTGGCAGCGTCAGCGCCTGCAGATGCTTGGTTTGCAGCGGCTTTGTCCGTTGCGGCGGATGCGGCTTGACCGTCTGCGCTCATATCGATGACTACTGCTTGCGGGCTGTTCGCTCCATCGATGGTGGCTACATCAATTTTGCTTACATCCTCCGTGAAGAGGTAGTAAGCGGACAGGACTACCATCAGGCTCAGCATGGAAACCAACCAAATTGTTTGTCTTTTTGCATTCATTATATAATTCCTCCTTGTTCTTATAGGGCCTTACCCTTGTTTTCTAGGCAGAATCGAAATACGGTGCGGCGGAACGTCCAAGCCTCTTTCCACAGCTTCGGCAATCATTTTCTTGACGGTCAGATTCTCCGCACCTTTGGCAACTACGATGACCCCCCGTATTTTGGGCTTAATCATTTTGAGCACAAGCGGACGCTGATCTCCCGAAACTTGATACAGGACGACCTCTCCGCTGCGGGACACCTCGGAAATATTGCGAGTCGCTCCATTCGTATCGCGCTCCGTCGTCATCTTCTGGGTATCGTTATAGCTTTTGTCTACGGTGATTTCCTCCGTAGATTCGATGGTCACCAGCACTTCCGCCTCGCCGACTCCGACGATTTTTTGCAGGATCTCCTTCAGCTGGGATTGATAGGCTTCTTCATATTCGCCAAAAGTGGATTTCTCCTTCTTATCGCCCCCCAGAAAGGTTTCCTGGCTTGACTGTCCGGGAGAGGCTCGGCCTTCGCTTATGGGATCTACATCTTTTACCGTGAGAAAAGAATTCATGATCATAAGAGCCGCTCCGAGTAATCCGATCAACACCAGCCACATAATTGTGCGCGACCGTTTCGCTCCACCGGGGCCTCCTCCCAGTTTCTGTTCCATCCACTGCAGCCATTTTCCCATCTGCTCTGCTCACCTCTTTTCCTCAAAGCCCTTCTCAGCTAAGCGCTACAACACTTTCTTCGGAGCTTGAAGCCTGATGTCGATGCGATCCGGATCCACCTGCCAATTGTTGATGATCTGGTTCGTGATCCTCAGCTTCTCCTGTTCAAGTTCCGGGGATGGCTTGAAGGGATCTCCCGCTGCGGCCGAATCTACCTCTTCGCTTATGTCCACAAGCACCCGCTTCACCGGTTCGATCGGCTTTATCGCCGCGATCCTGCCATCATCGGCATTTTCAGGTTTGGCTTGCTTTTCTATTTCAAGGGTTACCTGTACATGATCAATGTAAGGCTTCCCGTTATTATCGGTCTTAGCGGCAACAGCCACATTGCCGATCTTAAGAGACGTCTGTTTCTCCAGATCCTCCTTCACAAGCCCGGCAAGCTGCGCTTGAATCATTTGCTGCGTCTGCTTCTCCCCGGCTGCTTTAAAGCTGTCGGCCTGCCGGTTAATCGTTTGCAGCGAAGGCATGTTAATCCTGCTTCCGGGCTCAGCCTCTTGCTGCTTACGTTCCGCTGAAGCAAGAAGCTGATCCACATCCCATTTTTTCTGGAAAAGATCGATCATCGGCGTCAGAAGGACCAGCAATATGAACAAGCTCATGACCGTTTTCACGTAACGCTGCATCGAATCGCTTGGCAGAAGCAAATCGACAAAGGTTGCGAGCAATAAGATCGTGATGACCGACTTGAGCCAGCCGCCTAACCATTCCATTGTCCATGGCCTCCTTTTCAAGACTAAAGGCTACCGCATCATGACCGATACATTGCTGACGGCGATCATAATCGTGATGGCAAAAAAGAACATCAGACTTACCGCAGCTAGTGCGGCGAACACATAAATCATGCTTTTGCCGATGGTCTGCAGGCAGCTGATTATCGGATTATCGCCGAGCGGCTGCATGATTGCCGCCGATACATTATAGATGAAAGCAAGCGTCAGGATTTTAATCGCAGGGAATGCGCAAAGCAGGATGATGATCACTACGCCGGATAATCCGATCGCATTCTTGACTAAGAGCGAAGCTCCGATGACCGTTTCGGTAGCATCCGAAAACAGACGTCCGACGATCGGCACGAAGTTTCCCGCGATGTATTTGGCCGTTCGGATCGTGACCCCGTCAGTCACCGCTCCGGTTGTTCCCTGGATGGAGATAACGCCCAGAAAAACCGTTACGAAAATCCCGAGCATTCCCAGGCTGATCGTCCGCAGCAGATTGGCAAGCTGCGTCACTTTATATTTGTCGCTCAAAGAGCTTACAATGTGCAGAACGGCGGAGAAGAAAAGCAGCGGAAAAACAAAGATATAGATCGCCGTTCCTACGGAATGAATCATAAACACAATAAGCGGATGCAAGATCGCGACAGAAGTCACGTTTCCCATCGACGCCAGCAGCGTCAAAAGCAAGGGAACTACCGCCACCATGAATTGAATCATGGAAGAAATCGCGGACTTGGCATACTCGATGGCAATGCTGAAGCTGTTGATCGCAATGATAATCAGCACCATGTAGGCGATAGCGTGGCCAAGCTTGCTGACGGTATTCTTCTCAAAGGAGCTTTGCAGCGTCTCCAGAATCATGCTGAAAACAGTCAGGATGACGATCGATGCGAGCAGCTTCCCATTCACTAAAATCTCATGAAAAAAGTATCGCAATAGACCGCTGAATAAATGGGAAATATGGAATCCTTCCTTGCCCAAAAGCAAGTCCATGAAGCTTGGCATCCGGCTTTCGGGAAAGTACCCGCCGTACTCCTTCATCAGCTGGTCCCAGTATCGCTCCACCTGGTCGGTATTCAAATGACTCGCTTGCTCCTTTATGACAGCTTCCGTCGGGGTTTCGGCCATGGCATTTCCCGTCCATCCAAGAAGCATCGCCAGGAGCAGCGCAATGAGCGTCATCCGGTTCTGCCATTCGCCGCGTAAAGGGCGCCGCATGTTTCCTTCAACTCCTTAGGCAGGCAGCAGCTTGACCACTGTCTCGATAATGACGGTAATAATCGGAATGGCCATCACCATGATGAGGATTTTACCGGAAAGCTCGATTTTCGAGGCAATTGATTCCTGTCCCGCGTCACGAACGATTTGCGCCCCGAATTCAGCGATGTATGCAACTCCGATAATTTTGAGAATCGTTTTCAGAAACACCATATTAATGCCCGTTTTCAACGCCAAATCTTCCATAACGCGTATGATCGACGCAATTTTGCCGATCAGAAAGAGGAAGATCAGGACCCCCGTAAATGCGGCCAGGAGAAAAGCGAACATCGGCTTCTGTTCCTTGATGATCAGCGACAGCACTGTAACGATGAGCCCTAAACCGACAATCTGAATGATTTCCATAGGCCCCACCTACTGGAAAAGAAAGATCGTTTTGATTTCTTTGAACAAATTATCGAGCATGCTGACGACCATAAAGAGAACCACCACAAAACCGATTACCGTCACCCAGTGCGCCATATCCTCTTTTCCCATTTGCTTCAGCACCGTATGGATCATCGCGATGATGATGCCGATCCCGGCAATTTGGAAAATGGCATTCACATCCACGTTCATTCAGGGCACCTCACTTCATTGACAACTGACAATCGCTTTGCTCATGGCAGCAGTTGCAACATTAATACATCAATATCACGATCAAGGCTCCGATCAATACGCCCAGGCTTTTCCACATCCTTTCGTAAAGCCGCTGTTCGTCGCGTGCTTCCTCCTCCTCTGACTGAAGCTGGCTTACGGCAAGCCGCAAGTGCTTCACTTGATCGCTGCGGTCGGTGAGTCCGAGAACGTTGCCCAGTTGCAGCGCGATCTCTCTTTCGGGCAGCTTCATGGACGACCTGCGCCAGCTTTCCTCGACGGCCAGCCTCCAAATATCTCTTGTCGAATGGCCTGCTTGCCCGCCAAGCTGCTCGGCTGCCTGTCGGAACATCGAGGCGAATGGCTCCGCACATTGCTTGGCAAGGCTCTGCAGCGCTTCCGGCAAAGGAGTCAACGCATAGATGATTTCGGTTTCCATTCGCTGAAGAGCTTGAATGAATTGTCTGATCTGCCTCGGACGCCGAGCGTAATGTGCAGCTTGCACGAAGCCGAATACGCCGGCAGCGCCGATCACCAGGACAGCACCCAAAAGCTTCAGCATACGGATCAGCCTCTTCCTATTCGATATCTGATGGCATTCTGCAGAAGCTTGCCGGATCTGTCAAACACCTGAAACGGCGCTCCGCCTTCCTGTCTTTTTCCGAGAACGACGATTCTGGAAAATACACCTTCCGCCATCAACTCCCTCAATACCGGCCTGAGACGAATGTCTTCCAGATGCGCGCCATGCGCAGTTGCGATCACCTTAATGCCGGCGTGCAGCGCTTCGTGAATCGCCGAAGCATCCTCCGTCCTTCCGATCTCATCAACCACCAATACATCGGGTGACAAGGAACGGATCATCATCATCATGCCCTCAGCCTTCGGACAGCCGTCCATCACATCCGTGCGCGGTCCAAGATCGAAGCGGGGAACACCCTTGACGCAAGCGGCTATCTCGGATCGCTCGTCGACGATACCAACCTTGAAACCTCCGAAAGCTGCGCCCGAATCTCCCCAATCGCCTCGGCTGATTCTTCTGGCCAAATCGCGGATAAGCGTTGTCTTTCCTTGCTGCGGCGGGGAAATCACTAAGGAATGATGGATGCTCTTGGTCTCCATGTTTAACAGGTAAGGCAGGACGGAACGGCCGGCTCCTTGAATGTCGCGGGCGATTCGAATATTAAATGAACCTACATCGTGAATTTGCTTCACTTTACCGGAATCCAGAACGGTTCTGCCAGCTAATCCGACCCGGTGGCCGCCGACGATTGTAATGAACCCTCGTTTAAGTTCTTCCTCGAACGTATATACTGAATGATTGGTCAGAAGCTCCAAGAGCGTCATGCAGTCCTCGCGGCTGGGGCGGTATGCTCGTACCTCGTCCGAACTTAAAGCGGCATCAGCTGTCACGAACGCATACTCTCCGTTATAGCTGATCTCCAGCGGTCTGCCCTCCCTCACGCGGATCTCTTCCAGTCCTGCTTGTACCTCATTCGGTAGATTCGCCGCGATAATTTTGAGAGAAAGGGGGAGAATGGCAAAAATCGCATCTAACATGTCAAGGCAAGCCTCCAAGTTGTCCAGTCTTCTACAACATATGTATGCTTGCTAGAACGAAATATGTCTGCTTACTTTTTTAAAATGCCGATAAATATACAGCTGACTCCTGCCAGTACCCAGAGCATTTTACTAAATGATAGTTTCTCAGCGATTCCTACTAGACCGATAGTGGTTGTCGTCAATAAAACTAGAGGACCTGCTAGAGCTAGCCCGGAATTCACGAGCAGCGCCTTCTCAATCTGATTGAACCGAATCATCAGCAGCGCCGCCATGATCTCCAGACTCCCCGAAAACATTCTCAGCGCAGCCATGCTTAACACGATTTTGTTCAGCAACTTCTTTCTACTCCTTCCTTTTTCAATTGAGCGAATCTCACCTTTCTACTGTTTAATCCTACGATATGCGGGCTCGTCTATTTTTAGGCATGGTGGGCACCACCCTATTCGAAAATGCATATGATGAACTCAGAAATTACACATCTTGCAACAGTGAGGAGAATTAACATATGGAAGCGACCTCTTATCATCTGGAGTGGAATCCTGTGCTGGCGGATCCTACGAACCGCAGACAAAACAAACCGAGAACGCTGGGCAAAACGATGGTCATCGATAAAGGGCTGGGATTGAATGCATTTGAGGATTTGCTCGAAACCTCCGGCACTCATTTGGACATGATCAAAATTGGCTTCGGCACCTCGCCGCTATATCCACAAAAGCTGCTGCAGCGCAAAATAGAAATGGCTAAGGCGCATCAGATCTGTATTTATCCCGGGGGCACCTTCCTGGAAGTGGCGGTTATGCAGAGCGCAATCCCATCCTTTTTTGATATGGTGTCGAACCTGGGCTTTAGTGGGATAGAGGTTTCCGATGGAACTATCCAAATGGAGCGGAAGCTTCGCAATGAGTTGATTAGGACGGGAATCCAGGAAGGCCTGAATGTTTATACCGAATACGGTAAAAAAGGGTGGGGATGCTCCATAGAAATAGATGAATTGATCGAAACAGCCACGCTGGATGTTGAGTTCGGCGCTGAGCTGGTGACGATCGAAGCGCGGGAATCGGGCTTGGGCGTAGGTATTTTTGATGAAAACGGGAAGTGTAAAGATGAAGAATTGGAAAAAGTGCTGAGCGCCATCAAAGGACAGCACACCCTGCTATGGGAAGCGCCGCAAAAAAATCAACAGGTCCATCTGCTGCAAATGTTAGGTCCTAATATTCACCTGGGTAACATTGCCTCCCAGGATATCATGTCTTTGGAAGCGCTGCGCAGAGGCTTGCGGTCAGATACGCTTTTCTTCGGAGATTTAAGAAAATAACAGTTTCAGGGTAGGGAGGTTATCATTTATGCATATCGATGTCATCGCTAGCGTGGGTGAAGCTAGATCAGATGACTTGATCCATAAAACGGTTATTGTTATTGATGTATTGCGTGCGACGAGCACGCTTATTACCGCGCTGGCCAACGGATGTGGCGCGGTCATACCGGTTGAAACAGTTGCGCAAGCCAGAGAGATTCAAAAGTCGGGAGATTTGCTGGGCGGGGAAAGATACTGCAAAAAAATTCCGGGATTTGATTACGGCAATTCTCCCATGGAAATGCAAACGAAAGACATCATCGGCAAACGTCTGATTATGACGACGACCAACGGAACACGCGGCATTCAGAAAGCGCACAAAGCAGATCATATTTTAGCTGGAGCGCTGATTAATGGAAGAGCGTGCGCCAAGGCGGCATCCGAGCTGTCAAGGGACCTCGTCATCCTTTGTGCCGGAACTCAGGATGCGTTTTCCTTAGAGGATGGTTTATGCGCAGGTCAGATCGTGGAGGAGTTCGTTCAGTCCGCCGGGTCAACCGCATTGGAGATTAACGATCTGGGGTTGGCGATGCTCGGTTCCTACCGGTCGGCAAGTTCGAATCTGGAAGAAGCAATGCTCCGCTGCTCCAACGGGAGGCGACTTAGCAAGCTTGGCTTTCGCCAGGATATTACTTACTGCGCTCAATTGAATCAAACTGAGCTCGTGCCGATCTTGCACGCCGCAGGTATGGTTCCTTATCGACATTAAGCAAATGAACCGTTCTAAAACCCACGTCCACTCATAAACTTTTACAGACACTGTGAGACAAGGGGTTATGCTATGAACGGCGATTTGCTGCTGGTTGCATTAATTATTATCGGGCTGCTCGGTCGTTCTCACATTATAACGACAGCAGCCTGTGTTTTACTTATCGTCAAGCTGATCAACCTGGATCGCTTCTTGCCAACTATAGAACGCAGAGGATTGGAACTCGGGCTGCTGTTTCTAACGATGGGCGTGCTTGTGCCGTTCGCAAGTGAGAGAATCTCCTACAAAGATGTGATTTCCGCATTCACCACCTGGCCCGGTATCATCGCATTGACCGGAGGCGCCATTGCCACTTATATGAACGGAAAAGGATTGGAGCTGTTAAAAGTAGACCCACAATTGATTGTGGGTCTCGTCATCGGTTCGATTTTCGGTATCATCTTTATGCGCGGAATCCCGGTCGGCCCGCTCATGGCCGCCGGAATTACGGCACTTTTATTGAAAATCGCTTATTTTGTATTTGATAAAGTGAAATAAAAGAGAAGAATAGCTTCCGGTACAGGTCGCTTACCGTCTTTCCGAAGGTCCACCGACAAAAGCTTGCTCTGCGGTGTCAAGACCGTATGCCGTGTGTAAAGCGCGAATGACATCCGGTAATCGAGTACCGTCGATGACACAGGATACTTTAATCTCGGACGTGCTTACCAAACTGATGCTGATGCCAAGCTCGGAGATGACCTCGAACATCGTTGCAGCGACGCCTGGCGTACTGACCATCCCAGCGCCTACGATCGATACCTTGACGAGATTCATTTCCGACGTTACCTCGCGGAAAGCGACTTCTTCGCGAATTTGCTCGATGACCTCGAGCGCTTTTTCGAGATCGGACAAGGAAGTCGTAAAGGAGAAGTCCGCAGATCCGTCCAGAACACCGCTCTGTACGATAATGTCGACATCAATTTGCGACTTGGCCAGCGCCGTGAACACCTTGGCAAGCTGCCCCGGTTTTTCCGGTACTCCCAGAATACTGATTCGTGCCACATTTTTATCGTAAGCAATGCCTCTAACGACGATACCCTGCTCCATAACCGCTTCCTCCTTGACATTAGTCCCTTCGTTATAAGTAAAGCTGGAACGAACCACTAAAGTTACGTTGTAATTTTTCGCATATTCCACGGCTCGCGGATGCAGCACCGCCGCTCCAAGGTTGGCTAGCTCCAACATTTCGTCATAGGAAATTTCCTTCAGCTTTCTGGCCACTTTGACGACTCGAGGATCTGTTGAATAAATGCCATCGACGTCGGTGAAGATTTCGCAAAGATCCGCTTTGATCGCTGCGGCTAAAGCAACAGCAGTCGTATCCGATCCGCCTCGTCCTAACGTCGTAATTTCTCCGTCCACGGTCATGCCCTGGAACCCGGCAACGATGACAATGTTTCCCCGCTCTAACGAATTCAGCACGCGCTGCGGCTGGATATCGGCGATTCTCGCTTTACCGTGCACAGCCTCCGTGTACATCCCGGCCTGCCAGCCTGTATAAGAGACCGCGGCTTCGCCCAGGCTATGAATCGCCATCGACAACAGCGCGACCGAAACCTGCTCGCCGGTCGTAAGCAGCATATCCATCTCCCTTGCAGGAGGAGTTCCGTCATAAATCTGTTTGGATAAATCGATCAAATCATCGGTCGTATCGCCCATTGCCGAAACAACCACCACACATTGATGGCCTTCCCGGCTCCGTTCCACGATCCGTTTCGCCACACGCTTCATCCGCTCCGCGTCACCGACAGAGCTTCCGCCGAATTTCATTACTATAAGAGACAACGCTGCTTCACTCCCAACGCATACTTTTGCATAACAATACAACATTATAGCACAAGGCAATGGTTGTGGGAAATAAAGTGCGGCAGATTTAGTGATGACGAAATGTAAAATCCTCCAGATCGGCCACCGTGGCGTCTGGAGGATTTGTTGTTTTTACGCGCGGGATATGTATTTTCCTTCTCGGGTGTCGATCAAGAGCACGTCGCCTTCATTAATGAAGAGCGGCACCTGAACGTTCAGTCCGGTTTCAACTTTAGCGCTTTTGGTTGCTCCGGTAGCGGTGTTTCCTTTGATTCCCGGCTCGGTTTCAACGACTTTCAGTTCAACGCTGTTCGGGAGGTTGATCCCGAGGATTTCGCCTTGGTAGCTCATGATGTTAATCAGCATGTTTTCCTTGAGAAAGTTCAGCTCCCACTCAAGCTGCTTCACAGGAAGTGCGATCTGATCGTAGGTTTCGGTATCCATAAACGTGTGCTCGCTGCCGCTTGCGTACAGGTACTGCATTTCGCGGTTTTCGATGTGAGCGCGTCCTACGTTCTCTCCGGCGCGGAATGTACGCTCTACCGTGTTGCCATTGCGCAAATTCTTCAGCTTGGAGCGCACGAATGCGGCGCCTTTGCCCGGTTTCACGTGCTGGAAGTCAATAACGGTGAATAAATCACCGTCTACTTCAATGGTTAAGCCTGTCTTAAATTCGTTAACTGAAATCACTTGTTTTTCCCTCCGCTAATCGATAATAAGAAAATCTTTGGTAGAATGAGTTAATATTTTAATTCCGGTGTCAGTCAGCACCACATCATCCTCGATCCGCACTCCGCCGAATTCGGGGAGGTAGATCCCGGGCTCAACGGTAACAACCATTCCGGGTGTTAAAATCGTCTCTTCCGTCTTGGACAGCCGGGGAGCTTCGTGAATCTCCATCCCCAGTCCGTGACCGGTGCCGTGTCCAAAGTATTCGCCATACCCGTGCCTCACGATGACATCCCGGGATAAAGCATCGCCTTCCCGGCCGGTCATGCCCGGTTTGAGCTTGTCTAAACAAGTAAGCTGCGCTTCCAAAACGATGTCATAAATCTCTTTGTGTCTCGCTGTCGGCTTGCCAAGCACAACGGTACGGGTAATATCGGAGCAATACCCTTTATAATACGCCCCGAAATCCAATTTGACAAATTCGTTGCCTTGTATAATCCGGTCGCTGGCTTTTCCATGGGGAAGAGCGGAGCGCTCGCCGGAGGCGACAATCGTTTCGAACGAGGTTGAGGCGCCCCCGTGAGAGCGGATAAAAATCTCTATATCCAGCGCGATTTCCTTCTCGGAAACTCCAGGCTTCAGCTTCGTTAATATATAGGAAAAGGTTTGATCCGCTAAATCGGCCGCTTCCTGCATGATGCTAAGCTCGTCTAAATCCTTGATCATTCTGATCTTCTCGACGATCTGGTTCGTTGGAACAAGCTCAATCCCCGGTAAGTCTGCTTTATAGCTTAAATAGCTTCCAAACGATACATCCTGCTGCTCAAAGCCAAGCTTCCCGATTCCTTCCTTTTGCAGCAGCTCCAATATCGTAGCCGCTGCCTTAGGATAATGTTCCAGGACTTCATAACCTGCTGCCTGCCGGGGAGCTTGGGTCATATATCGAAAATCCGTAAGTAAGATGGCCCGGTCCCGGGTCAACAGAACATATCCGGCCGAACCGGTGAATCCGGTCATATATTGACGGTTATAAGAATTCGTGATGAGTAAGGCCGGCAGCTCATGCTGCTGCATGACGTGACGTAACTTTTCGATCCGCTGCTCTTGCATCCGTTATCACCCTGCTTCTTCATTAAATGTGTTGTTCCAAAGCTCGCAATCCAAGCTCGTAGCTGAAAGCGCCAAAACCGGAAATTTGTCCGGTTACGACCGGGGCCGTTACTGATAAATGACGGAATTCCTCACGCTTATGAATATTGGAAATGTGCACTTCAACGGTTGGCAAACTGACGGCTGACAAAGCATCACGAATAGCGTAGCTATAATGCGTAAAGGCTCCAGGATTAATGACGATTCCATCTACTGTTCCATAAGCTGCATGAATCCGATCGATAATGGCCCCCTCATGGTTAGATTGAAACCAATCGAGTTCGATGGAGAGTTCCTGCGCCAGCTTATGCATCTTAACCTCGATGGCTCCCAGTGATAAATCGCCGTAAATGCCCGGCTCGCGAATACCGAGCATATTTAAATTCGGGCCGTTTATGATAAGCACCTTCTTCACAGGAGATCCCCCTTGCCTAGTGTTCATGTTACCGTAGCCATGCCATTTTACCATAACTTTCCCTTCTTGTGTATATTGTGTTTCGGCTCAGCTTCGGACCGGCTCGCGGTTTCTTTCCTCGGTAAACTCCATCGTAATGGTGTAGCCGATAAAAAGCCCCCACAAAACGAACAAGCATAGGTCCGACACAATCGTATTCCAATCCAGTCTATTAATCCACAGCATCATACCCGTCGCCGGTCCTACTAACAGATATAACAGGCACCACCATCCCACTCCGTATACAATTCCGGGCCCCAAATCAATCCGGCGAAAAAACCGGTGTAGAGCGCAAACATCCACCTGTTCGTTTTTTTGCCGCCGTCTTTTGCGTGTGCATCTTTGTTCTGATCCTTTCTTTTAGTTCTTGCAGTTGGATTGTTTGATTAGGAATAGTATGTACAGCTTCATTCTTCTGTAATCGGTAGCAATATAACCGTGAATTCGTTACAATGAATAGTAGACGACATACCCAAACATGCAGCTCTTACAGAATTTTATAGAAGAAGGTGGATTTCATTGTCGCAAATTAATAGCATCTATGGAGGACAGGCCGTTATTGAAGGGGTTATGTTCGCCGGGCGAAACGTTCACGTAACCGCAATCCGGAAAAAGGACGGTTCCATTCAATATTTGGAGGTTCCAAAAAAAGAAATCGGTTGGGTGAAAGCATTGAAGCGAATTCCGTTTGTTCGCGGTATCGTGGGAATTATCGAGGCCAGCGCCAAGGGTGCCCAGCATTTGAATTTTTCTGCAGAAGCTTTCGCTGAAGAAGACAATGAAGAAGCAAAGGAAGAAGCAAAGGAAAAAAAACCGGGAATCTTTGAAAACTTATCCATGCTGCTCGGCGTGGCCGTTGTCGGTGTCATTTCGTTTCTGTTCGGCAAATTCGTGTTTACGATCGTGCCTGCAGCAATCGAGCATTTTTTGTTCAGCCGTGTATTCATCAATCAAATCCTTCATAATCTCATCGAAGGAGTTATCAAAATTGCTCTACTAGTCGGGTATATTTATGCGATTTCCTTAACCCCGATGATCAAGCGGTTGTTTCAGTATCACGGAGCCGAGCATAAGGTTATCAGCGCTTACGAGGCCGGTCTGGAATTAACGGTAGCCAATGTGCAAAAATTCAACACGCTTCATTACCGATGCGGCAGCAGCTTCATTGTCTTTACGGTGATAGTCGGAGTGGTGATATACTCCTTTTTGCATTATGACGGCATGATCGACCGCATTTTGCAGCGAATCATTCTACTCCCTGTTGTAATTGGGGTTTCCTATGAATTGCTTCGGTTCACCAACTCTTTGCGCGAGGTTCCGGTGCTGCGTTACTTGGGTTATCCGGGGCTATGGCTGCAAAAGCTGACGACGAAAGAACCGTTAGACGATCAGGTTGAGGTATCTATCGCTTCCTTTAATCGGATGAGGGAGGCGGAACAACGAATTGTGGAGGGACGCGTATGAGGCATCGTTTTACGTTGAGCGGCTATATCATTCTGGGACTGATCGCCATTGGAGTACTGGTCAGCTTCCGAAGGCTTGTGATCCCCATTTGTGTTTTGGGAATTATTTTTCTGCTTTATAAGTTTCCGCCTTCCAGGTGGGGGAGGATTCGAAACGCATTTCAAAGCCGTACAGCCGCGAAAACGAAAAACAAGCGCAAAGATAACCCATTCAGAGTCATCAATGGCAACAAATCCGATGATTCCGAGGACCGTCCGAGATACCACTAAAGCACATATTTCTTATATTCATTCTCGTACTGCTGCAGCGTCCACTTCTGGAAAAACCTTTCGGCAGCCTCGTACCCCGCGTCGTACAGCTCGAGGCTTCTCTCTTCGGACAAATTGAAATCCGTCACCTGGACGCCCAAGGTTTGAATTTTGACGGTTCGAAAGCGATTATGCTGTTCAATGTATCGTTGGTCGTGGGCATCAAGCATCGTGGAGAAAAGCGCCTGCAGCATTGTAATGGGGCCTTTAATCATACGGACAGAGTTGGGCATCGATCCAACTAATTGAAAGCCAAAGGTAGGAACTCGGTCCCGATTGTAATTCCTGTCAAAAATCCAGAGCGGGAAGTTGCTCAGCAACCCCCCGTCGACAATATAAACGAACTGCTTATAGAAAGGCTCCGAGCGATCGGAGCCTTTGACCGTTTTCCGGATCATTACCGGGTCAAAAAAATAGGGAATGCTTGTGCTCATCCGAACCGCTTTAGCAACTAAGAGCCTCTGCGGGTCAATCCCATAGTAGGCAATGTCCTGAGGAAGCACAAGCAGCTTGCCCTGGGAAATGTCCGAAGCGACAATCTGCAGCTGGTCCGGAGCTAAGTCTCCGAAAGTACGAATTCCTTTAGCGGCAAGCTTTTGATTTACCCAGTTTTCCAAAGCCTCGCCGGAATAAAGCCCTTTTTTGATCATCAGCCTGGAGGCAGGACCAAAAAGCTTTGCATTAAAGACCCACGATCGCTTTAGAAAGGATTGAAAGGGCATTTGTAGAATCATATCCCTCATTTCCTCTCCGGAGTACCCTGCGGCTAAAAATGACGCCACAATGGCGCCCGAGCTCGTGCCAGCTACCTGATGAAACGTAAAGCCTTGTTTCATCGCTGCACTCACTGCTCCTGTAAGCGCTATACCTTTGACCCCTCCGCCCTCAAACACACCGTTCATTCTCAATCGCTTCACTCCTCCCGATCGCATCAAAGCTCCTATTTATGTATGCTCGAGAGGATTGTTCGTATGAATGAAAATATTAAATAAAAAAGAACGTCGAAGTGACGTTCCTCATCGTTTGATAGACTCGTTTAGTTTTCATTATCAAGTTCGGTACGGATTTGCTCCAGCTCAACGATTCGGGTAGGCTGACGGCGGAAGTATTCGAGTAAGGTTTCGATACAGGTGATCGAATCCCAGCTGAGATGGTGCTCAATGCCCTCCACGTCCTTGTAGATGTTGTCTTCATGTACGCCGATGATAGTCAGAAAATCCTCCAGCAGTTGGTGCCGGTCAACCAGCCTTTTCCCCATTTTCTTGCCTTTGGACGTGAGGACCAATCCTCTGTATTTTTCATAGACGAGATAGTTGTCTTTATCCAGCTTTTGAATCATTTTGGTGACGGAGGATGGATGGACTTCAAGCCCTTCCGCAATGTCAGACACGCGAGCATAGCCTTTCTCATCGATGAGCTTATAGATTCTCTCCAAATAGTCCTCCATGCTAGGTGTTGCCATTGATTGTTCCCCCTGAGTTCTTAGAATACTCTTAGTATGATAACTTGTTACAAGTAAGAAAGCAAGTACACCTCTTGTGTATAATTTCCAGGATTCCAGTTCCATTCGTCATGACACACTACAAAATAAAAGTATGCGTCATACCCGAAAGGAGTGTCACTATGACAACGCAATTGTTTTCGCCTCCGGTCCAAAACACCCTGAAGTTTTTGCCTGAGCTCGTGTATTTCGAACCTGATGCGATGAATTACCCGAAGGGTCAACAAATTTATGAGTGGGCGAAGGAGCAAGGCTTGGAAATCCGCATGACGACCTCGCATAACCAGATTAGGGATCTCCCTGGGGATTCGGAGCTTGAGAAATATCGCATCGCGAAGAAAACGCTCGTGGCAGGCATACGCAAAACACTGAAGTTCGATACTTCAAAGCCGTCGGCCGAATACGCGATTCCGATCGCGACAGGCTGCATGGGCCACTGCCATTATTGCTACTTGCAGACAACGTTAGGGGCCAAACCGTATATCCGGATCTACGTAAATATAGATGATATTCTCGGCGCCGCCAAGCAATATATCGCAGAACGCGCCCCCGAAATTACTCGCTTTGAAGCTGCATGTACTTCGGATCCTGTCGGACTCGAGCATATCTCAGGTTCGCTTAAGCAGCTTATCGAATTTATGGCTCAGCAGCCGCTCGGCCGTCTGAGATTCGTAACCAAATATCATCACGTGGACTCGCTCTTGGACGCTAACCACAACAAGCACACTCGCTTCCGTTTCAGCGTTAATGCGGATTATGTCATTAAAAACTTCGAACCGGGAACTTCCGCTTTTGCCGAGAGAATTGAAGCCGCGGGAAAAGTAGCGAAAGCCGGTTATCCGCTCGGCTTCATCATTGCGCCGATTATTTGGCACGAGGGTTGGGAGGAAGGCTACGCCGCTCTTTTAGAAAAGCTGCATGACGCCCTTCCGCTTGAGGCTGCCCGGGATCTGACCTTTGAAATGATTCAGCACCGTTTTACCAAAACAGCTAAAAACGTAATTCAAAAGAGATATCCGAAAACGAAACTGGAAATGGATGAGGAAAAACGCAAATACAAATGGGGACGTTGGGGCCAGGGGAAGTATGTGTATCCTGACGAACAAGCCGATGCGCTCAGGGAATTTATCACGGAGCAAATCTTTGATAAATTCCCCAAGGCGAAAATCGAGTATTTTACTTAGGACACTTAAAATTTCAGCCATTCAGGGGTAATGCTGTTGAGCCAGATGGTAATCTGCGTCATTTTGCCGGTGTAGAGAAGCACGGCGATTACAATCATCAGCCCTCCTCCTATTTTCATAATGAGATTGGAATATCGGAGCAGCCAGCGGGTAGAGCCTATAAAGAACGACATGATAAAGAAGGGGATCGCGAAACCTGAGGAATAGGCTGTCGTCATTTGAAACCAGGTTCCGGGCTCCGTTGCAGCCAGAGATAATATGGCGGACAGGATGGGGCCGACACAGGGAGACCACCCTGCAGCAAAGCCCATGCCGATCAAGAGCGAACCGAGATGTCCGGCAGGGCGAAATTTCATTTGCAGTTTACGCTCGCGCATTAACCATTGCGGTTGAAAAATGCCGAGCAAAAACAACCCCATTACAAAAATAAGAATGGCCGCTATTTGACGAAGCAGGTCTCTGTAATCAAGAAAAAAATTGCCGAGAAAGCCTGCTGTCAATCCAAGCGCATAAAAAATAATCGAGAAACCGACGATAAAGCTTAAGGTATGAAGAATCGTTTGCCGACGCACCGAGCCAGAGTGTTGTCCGGATTTCAATTCATTGACAGAGATCCCGGTTATGTAAGAGATATAAGATGGGTATAGCGGCAAGCAGCAGGGCGAAATGAATGAAGCGATGCCGGCCCATAGCGCGATCCACAGGTTTAACGATACCGATTCCATCGGGCAGTCCTCCTCATTCTAGGATGCTACAGTCTCAATCCTCTCTTTACTATCATAATCCCAATCAAAAGGGCAATCAAGGTAAGCACTACTGTAGCTCCCGGAGCCAGGTCCCAGACCCCTGCGACAACAAGCCCGGTAATAACCGATACCTCCGAAAATAAAACGGCCAAAAACACGGAATGCTTGAAGCTTCGGGCGACAAGCAAGCTGCAGGCAACGGGAATGGTCAGCAGCGACGAAACCAACAACGCCCCAACAATTTTGATGGAAACGGATATGACCAGCGCCGTAAGCATCGTAATCATCATATTGTAATAGCGCAGAGGCAGTCCGCTTACACCCGCCGCATCCTCGTCGAAAAACATGAGAAAAAGCTCCTTGAAGTGAAATAGGATCACACCGATGACAAGCAGGCAAACCGCAAAAATGACCCATAAGTCCGTGCTGTCGAGCGTATAAATACTGCCAAAAAAGTAGCTCATGACATTGATATTGAAGCCTTTGCCCAAGGTGAACAACAGTGTTGCGAGCGCTACGCCGCCTGACATGATAATAGCTATGGATAGCTCGGCATAAGTTTTATAAGCTTTTCTCAACCACTCAATCCCAAAGGAAGCAAGCAGCGCAAAAATTAAGCCGACGCCAATGGGATACACATTGATTAGGAAGCCTAGCGCAACACCCGCAATCGAAACGTGGGCAAGCGTATCTCCAATCATTGAAAGCCTGCGTAAAACGAGAAAAACCCCCATTAAAGGGGCAGTTAGCGCGATCAGTATCCCGCCGATCAGCGCTCTCTGAAAAAAATATTCTGCAAATATATCCAAAGCCGCTCGCTCCTTATCGCACCCCGATCATTTCGCGAATTTGCTCCATCGTATGGGTTAAATTCGTTTCCCGGCAATCCTCCGGATCATGGGTATGCTTCACATAAAACTTGAGATTTCCGCTTGCTTGCAGCGGCTCCGACCCTAAGTAAGACTCCATCATGTCCATATCGTGGGACACCATCATAAATGTAATATGATGATGCTGATGCATGTGGCGGATCATCCGGAAAAATCCGGCCTGCGTTTCGGCATCGATTCCCACCGTCGGCTCGTCCAGAATGAGCAGCTCCGGATTGTTGACCAAAGCTCTCGCCAAAAAAGCGCGCTGCTGCTGTCCTCCCGAAAGCTGCCCGATCCTTCGATCGGCTAAATCCTCAATCCGCATGGCGTGCATGGCATCGTCGGCCTTTTGCAGGTCAGCCTTCGTCATACGGCGATATATTTTCTTTTTGTTGTAGAGACCCGATGTCACCACCTCCCGGACTGTTGCGGGGAAAAGCGGATTAAAAGCGTTCTTCTGCGGCACATATCCGATCCGCTCCCAGTCGCAGAACTGACCGATCGGCTGGCCGAACAAACGAATGTCCCCGCTCGTCGGCTTGAGCAGACCTACGAGCATTTTCAAAAGCGTAGTTTTACCCGCGCCATTCGAACCGATCAACCCCACAAAATCGCGCTCCAGCACCTCAAAGTCGAGTTGATGGATAACCCTTTTGTCCTCATAAGCAAATGAGACGCCTTCAATCGCAACGATGCTATTGTGACAATCAGCCTGATTCCTGCTTTTCATCGGGCATGCTCCTATTCTTGAGTCTACAATTCTCGGTTTACTATACTATTTTTCTATTGTAAAGCTTTCGTCAGATTTCTCAAATTGATATCCATGATAGAGATATAATCCTCGCCAGCCTTGATCTGCTCTTCGGTCAAGCCCTCAAGCGGATTCAGCACCATCGTATCAATGTTTGCGTCGTTCGCCAACGTTTTCGCCAGTTTATCGGAGACAAGCTCCTCGAAGAATATATATTTCACATCGTGCTCTTTTATGAATTCATTCATCTTCTTCAAGTCTTGGGCCGTAGGCTCCGAATCCGGTGAAAGACCCATAATCGGCATTTGCGTTAAACCGTACTCGTGGCACAAATAAGCGAAAGCTTGATGCGACACAGCAATCTCTTTCTTCGGTAAAGGGGAGAGCGCCTGTCGATACCTTGCATCCAGCTCGTCAAGCTGTGCCGCAAATTTGGCGTAATTGGCTTCATAATCCGCTTTGTGCACCGGGTCCGTTATGATGAGCCCGTCTTTAATATTCTCGCCCATTTTCTTGGCATTTACCGGGCTCAGCCAGGCATGAGGATCATACTGATGATCATCGCCATGCTCGTCTTTCGGTTCATCTTTGTGTCCATCTTCGTGCTCGCGGGCTTCCTCGGAAGCGGGAAGCAGATGCGCTCCCTTGCCTGCTTCAATGATTTGGAGCGGAGAGTCGGGTTTAACGCTGTCCAGGAAATCGTGAACCCAACCCTCAAATCCCGCGCCTTGGTATACGAACATTTGCGCATTGGTCATATTCGTCATATCCCGGCTTTTGGGCGACCAATCGTGCGGCTCAACGCCCGCAGGCACCAAATTTATAGCGTTGACGTGCTCACCGCCTATTTTGCGGGCAAAATCATACAGCGGGTAAAAACTCGCCACAACATTTATTTTACCTTCAACCAGCGCGGTTTTCGAATCCGAACTTGCGCAGCCCGCAAGCAACGCCACACTGCATAAAGCAATCATCATCAGGATTGATACTCGTCTAATCATATTAAAAAAGGCTCCTCTCCATGCGCACAATTAAATCGTAATAATTTTTATTAACAATTTGATTATACGAGGGCAGCCTTTCCTTTGTCAATATAAATAAGAAGATTTACGAATAAGAATCATGGCCTTTTGGAGCCCTATTCCATGCCGCCGTCTGTCTTCCCTTGGGACTTCCCTTTTGAACGACCGGCTTCTTCTTTTCTCAGTTTTTCCTCCTGCTTCGCTTGGTACTGTTGAATTTCATTATACATTTTTGCCTGTTGCTGCAATTCTTGATCGATGGCGCTATCCTGCTTCTGCTTATTACCTTGGGCTTTCTGCTGTTCTTTACCGCTGTTTCCTCCGGCAGAGTTGCATGCGGTTAAAGCCGCTGCCAGGAGGAGCAGCGGAATCCATCTGTATACGGCGCTCATGTCGTTTCCTCCGTATGGCTTTTTTCGTATGGTGTCCAAATCGGAGAAAAAAACACCCCGGCTTCTTACAAGGAACCGGGGTGCAAACGGTTTATTTGACAATGGCGCCGTTCGGCATGTCATCCGGAACGCTTGCCAGCGTCAACTGGTCGCCTTGCGAAGCGGCGAGGATCATGCCTTGCGAAAGTTCGCCGCGGAGCTTGACGGGCTTGAGGTTCGTGACGCAAATGACTTTGCGTCCCACAAGATCTCCAGGCTTGTAATACTTGGCAATGCCTGAGACGACCTGCCTGCGCTCGAAGCCGAGGTCAAGCTGCAGCTTGAGCAGCTTATCCGCGCCCTTGACCGCCTCGGCGGCGAGCACCTGCGCAACGCGCAGCTCCACCTTGGCGAAATCGTCGATGCCGATTTCGCCCTGCGGCTCCTCCGGCGCAGGCGCGCTTGCCGGCGCCGCAGCAGCGGCTTCCGCGGCGCCGCCGCCGCCCATGGCCTGGAC
>LNAP01000275.1_pt1 | contig 72015 bp, 70 predicted proteins | sample 602601 | NCBI WGS metagenome assembly LNAP01 (sample SAMN02440304, study PRJNA202911) | soil metagenome | biome: Subtropical and temperate rainforests or woodlands; isolation source: soil samples (1 kg each in a 20% v/v slurry with milli Q water) were... ...
ATCAGGAGGACAAAACCATGCCCGCAGCTATCTCTACCGCCCGTCTCGAAGCCCGAATCAGCACCGATCTGCATTCGATGCTCAAGCGTGCCGCAGAACTTCAGGGGCGCACCATGACCGATTTCGTGGTCGCCGCCGTCCAGGACGCCGCACAACGTGCCATTGAGCAAGCGGAAGTCATCCGCCTTTCGCTGGCCGATCAGGAATGCTTTGCACAGGCGCTGCTGTCGCCGCCGCAACCGTCACCAGCCCTGGAACGCGCCTTCGCCCGTCGCAACAAGCTATTGCGCGCTGAATGAACCGAGCGCCGTTCCAGCTCGCGCCGCTCGATGGCGCGCATGACCGCGCCAGGTTCAACTGCGGTTCCGAACCGCTGGACCGCTACTTGCGGGAACAAGTCACCCAGGACGTGCGCCGCCGCGTGGCCGCTTGCTTCGTGGCGCTGACGGACGGCCAGCGCATCGCGGGCTACTACACCTTGGCGTCGGCAAGCCTGCTAATGGCCGATCTTCCGGCAAGCACCGGCAAGAAGCTGCCACGCTATCCGACCGTGCCAGCGGTTCGCATGGGTCGCTTGGCCGTCGATGAAGCTTTCAAGGGGCAGGGACTAGGTGGCGCATTGCTGGCCGATGCGGTTCCGAGATTGCCGCCTTTGCCCTGATGGTGGACGCCAAGGACGAGGCGGCAGCGGCTTTCTACCGGCATCACGGCTTCATTGCCTTGCCAGACTCGCCGCTTAACCTGTTCTTGCCGCTGGCAACCGTCCAGCGTTCTTGAAACTCGCCGTTCCAAGCCGTTTGAACCGAGAACGGTTTTCGAGAACTCCACGGCCACATCGACGCTACGCTGCGCCATATTCTCAGCAAGGCTTCTCGCAGACCTTCGTTTGCGAGAAGCCAAACGCCAGCCTTACCGTACTTTAAATTCCGTTTTCTGAGGCGACCCCTTTAAGGGTCTGCTGGTGCCACCTTACGGCGCGCGCTAAGAGACTGTGGGACTGCTGATCACGGCCGACAGGCGTCTTCCGGGAAAATTCGTCAGGATCGATTCCAGCCTGGGTAGCCACCTGGTCGTAAAGTACGGCGTTGTCGACCCGTCCTCCTCGCTCTGCAGTGTAGGAGTGTAAGACAGCAGAGAACATATCCAGCTGGACCTGTTGGGGCCGAGAAGTCGTCGTCTCCATAGTCAGCGCACCTCGCCGACGGGATACACCGGGGCCTGGATACGCTGATAGCTCACCAGTATCAGTCTCCGGAATGGGAGAGTTCGTAAAGAATTGCTTTTCGCCAATAACCTGAGAACGAAAACGTCCCAGGCCAAGGATTTCCGGTAATGCCGACGGCTGGATGGGAGGAATACTCTTTTCCAGTTCGGGGCTGATAGCGATATCCACTTTTGCCCCTCGTAATCTGATTCGATGCCTTCCCAGGGCAACAGCAGCGCCCAGCGCCACCGCGCAACCCTGGACATGAATCGACGACAGGTTTCCGAATCCTTCAGGCTCGCATAGGGTGTGGTAATGAAACCATGCCTTATGTGCCCATGACAACAGCCCCGCGTCTCGATGTTGGCAGCCCATAAGGCATCCAGCAGCGGGGCTATCAGCCGATCAGGATGGAACTGACCACGAGCCTGAAAGGCATCCCCGCGAAGGCGCCTCATCATTTGTTTGCTCATGACGGTAATGCTCCTTTCAATGTCTCCCGGAATGGGAGGGTTCGCGAGGAATTGCCTGTGCGCCAGGCAATAAAAGACAAATCGCCGCGCGCATATATTTACCACATCCCGCACAAACAACACTTGGCGAACATGAAAAATCATGCTCCGCCGTCCGTGCGGGATTTGATCAATCCTGACTGTCACACGGGCGGCGTTGAGCTTGTCCTTGAGTCGAACGGCTTCGTCATATGGCAGCCACTCCGCCACAGTGGTTGTGTCGTTCCAGTCACCATCCTTGGAGAGCGTGATCATGTACCTGGCCACCGCATGCCACTCTCGACGGAAGGCGTCAAGCTGTGCATCGAGGCCACGTTCGATCGGCGCAGGCTTCGTGATGTCGCAACCCGAGGAGTCCGTCATGGACGGGCTGGGTTGCGACTGAAGGGCGGCGGCGTGGATGCTCATTTTTACTCCTCTGGTGGCCCGGAAATGCGGGGTTCAGGGAGTATTCTGGCAATGTCGCTCAATCGATTCTGGAAAACCTAAGCACAGTCTCGATCGTTCGGCACCTGTCCAAGTGCACAGGTGACGGCGCCGAAATTGCCCACCACAATCCCGGAAGATGGGGTACGTGCGTCTACGCCGGAGATAAACCGCCAAAGCGCTCGTAGAAGGACTTTTCGGCGGCTGGCATAGATGCACTGGGGCCGTTCATGAATTCGGTGATGTAGTGCTCGGAAAGAGGCAATAACGCTTGGTAGATTTGGTGTGCCAGCTCAAGAGCTTTGATACCCTTCCACCCCTTTGGCAGTAAATTCGACGGCAATTGGGGATCCATGATTCTGATCCGCCGAAGGTCGTGCATCATGCATAGCCGTAGTGCAAAGGCCTCGGCCGAGCGCATGGATGGTGAGGTCTTCGACAACCACTCCAATACACGTGAGTAGCGGTACTGGAAGGCCGCATAGCGGTCGGCCACGGTGGGCATATCCCAAACGCGATCAACCACCTCCTTGATCGTGCCATTCATCGGACATTGCTTTTCGGTTCCTACGAAGCAAACAACTTCTTTCTCCAGGATTGATCCTGCACAACAAAGCATTTTGTCCCCCTCCTTTTGCGGTCGGATGAAGACGTTTTCGCAGATACGACCATATCCAGCCCATTTCAGATCCTTCGATGCCTGCACGTAGGCGTCATGATCCAGATTCCAGTTCTTTGCGATCAGGATGCTCCACAAACCATTCCATGTAGCGTCCGGATACTGGTAAACACGCCGAAAAGAAACCTCAGCTCGCAATGAGCCTCGTTCTGATAGCCGGAAGATTGAACGACGGCCATGAGCTTCGCTGACCAACCACCCCTCCGTAATCAACCGATTCACTGCCGATCGGATGGCTTGCTCGGAAATTCCTACCAAACCCGCTGCGTCTACAAGACTGCCTAATGCTACCTCACCGCCATGAGGTTTGATGACGTCGCAAAAGATTGTCAAGACCATCGATCTTGCTCGCGTTGGCTCCGCAGACCAATTTTTGAGCCAAGATTCAATAGATTTCATAGGCGCCATGGTTATTGTTATGTGATATTAGCCGCCTATTTTCGCATTTAAGTAGAAATCAGGAAACCTATAATTCATTGCATGCTGCAACTTCTCGCCAACAGTTAGGTGCCTTGCTCATCCTTCGGGCGAGGTTTACGAGCAAGCGCAAGATCTGCTTGCAATTGCTCAACGGCCTGGCGTAGCTCACCAAGTTCCTCAGCCTGGGACGTGTTCCTGCTGACGGCCTCCTGCCGGTGCTGGTCGGCTGTCTCATATCGAACTCGCATTGTCGTGGCCTCCTGTTGGGACGCCTGGAGCCGAGTCATGGCTTCATCAAGGCGAACCTTGGCCTCCATCAGCGCGTCATCCAGTGCCTTCCTGACGGCCGTCCCGGCCACGTTCTCGGCCCGCAACCGTCCAACTTCTTCGCGCAGCATAGCCAAATCCTCACGGACAGCGGACGTTTCTTCCCGATACCTATCCAGTTGATCCGTCAGCCGCTGAGTTTCCTTGCGGCTCGCCAGGCGTTCGTTATCCAATTGCTGCATCAGGCGATGGGTCTCCAGTCGATGTTGCTCGGTCGCCTGTTCAAGCGTGCGATTGGAGGCCTCAAGGGTGGCAAATTGCCGCTGAAGCTCGGCATCTTTGCCTTCGATGGTCTTCTGGTGAGCCGCCACTTTGCCCGATTCCTCGGCAAGCTTGCGTTCTGCCTCGTTGAGGCTCGCCTTCAGTTCGTTGGCCCTGGATTGAACAGCCGAGAGTTCGCCTTCAGCGCGCACCCTGAGTTGGTCGGCGGCCAGGGCAGAATCCCTCGCTTCCTGGATGGACGATTCGATTTCCCGTGCTCTCGCATCCAGCGCCGCCGCTCGATCAGCCATCTCCTCGGCGGCAATCTGGCGAGCAACTGCCACCATGTCACCCAAGGCCTTGTCGATGACCGGCACAAAAGCCGCCGGAACGCCGTCGACCGTCCGCTCGGGCACCTGGAGAGTTTTGGACATCGACGTCCAGAAGTCGTTGATGAGGTTCTGGACGAGTTCATTGCCCCCTTTCCGCCCGATGTAGCTGTCGGTGGACAGCAGCTCCTGGACAGTTGGGCGGGAAGGGCGCTCGCCACGGCTCAGAATCTCGTAGCAGGCCCTGCGCACATGATCGAAGGTCACCCCGGAATCGCGGCTCATGCCCGATCCTCCGCACGAAGCAGATCGATAACCCGCCCGCGCGAGAGGTGCGGGGCCGAGCGGAAATCGACAGTTTTCTGGAGCTTGAGGATGGCGTCCTCAGAGGACAGAGGCGCCAATGATCGAATCCGGTACTCGGTGACCCAGAGGCGACCCAGGCAGTTGGTGTAGAGCTGGTTGATCAGTTCAACCGGCTCCAATTCGGGGGAATCGCAGAGGATGAAGCGATTGCCCGGGTTGATCAACAGGGCAGCGGCCGGGGCGTCATCCCCGGGCACAGGATCCTGAATCGCCAAGCGAAGCTGAGCCTTTGGGTAGTTGGCCACCAGTCCCATCACTGCACCAACTGGACCTATCCCGTGAGCTGCAGGCATTCTGGTGTAAAGCCGGGGCACAACACCGAACACATCATCCTGCAGCCCAACGCCAAGGCCGCCCAACACCCGGGTCAGATTTTCCACCCGCACAGGGTCGGCTTTCGATCGGAGGTCCGGCCAAGACTCCTCCAGAGCGTCCTCCAGGAAATGCTCGCCGATCGGCTGACCGATCAAGGCCGAGTAATCGGCGAGCTGGCGCAGGGACCAGTCCAGGTAGGCAATGGCCACAGCGATCTCAGACTTGATTTGCGGCACGCGGACGGGGGTGTTGGACATGATATCTCCTTGAAATGCGCGGCGAGCAGCCGCCAACCATGGCCAGATTATAGCCGCCGGCACGCATTTTATAAATGGGCTTTGTCCTTTGTCCGGTCATTACTGTCCGTTATATTTGACTTATTGATGATTACGCGATTAATGTTGAATAAATTGCAAAGGGGGGTTAAAATGAATCCATGAGTAGACGAAAAGCCCCAGCCCCGTCGGCGAATGCCGCCGCACAGCCTATTCAGGCGACCCCGCCAGTCACGCCTGCCCGGGGGGTCGGCAGTGCCCGCGCAGTCATGTTTCAGCCGCGGCAGCTGATCTCCGCCGAGACAGACGAACAGGCCATCGAGGCTTGGCTGCTGCAATGCTCCTCTGCAGCGACGGCTGCGAATTACCGAAAGGACGCTGACCGGTTCCTTATGTGGATCAAGGTGCGCGGCCGCGACCTTCGGACGCTGGTGGTGGAAGATCTGGCTGCATACAGCAGCTTTCTGAGCCGCCTGGACAAGCTGGTACCGGCCGACGCCGAGCAGTGGATCTCATCTCGTCGTTGGCCAAAGAACGACATTCGCTGGCGCCCGTTTCAAGGGCCGCTATCGAAGGCCAGTCAGCGCCAAGCCCTGGTCGCCATCGGCGCACTGTTGCGATGGCTGGAAAAGACCGGCTACGTGGACCGCTCGCCGGCGGCGCTGATGAAGATCACCAAGGTACGCAAGCGCAAGGTCGATCGATACCTTCCCTGGGAAGCGGTCGGTCACTTGCTGAACGCTGCCGACCAGATGCCAGAGGAAAACGCCGAACAACGTCGCTACAAGATTCGGACGCGATTCCTGGTCTGCCTTTTCTCGCTGACCGGGGCCCGCATCTCAGATTTGCCCCTGGCCACCATGGCAAGCATTCACCGCAATCCTGATGGCCTGTGGTGGTGGTCGGTGACTGGTAAAGGGGACAAGGATGAGGAAGTGCCCGTCCCCCGAGATCTCCTTACGGAATTCAGAAAATACCGGGCATCCATGGGACTGTCGGAACTTCCATCTGCCAGTGATAACAGCCCGCTGGTTCCATCGCTCCGCGGCGGCGGGCCGGCGGCCGAGAGTACAATCTACGTCGCCCTCGAAAAGCTGTTCAAGCAGGCATCCGCCCTTGCCCGCGAAACCGATCCTGATCTCGGGGACCGCCTCGATGTTGCCTCGCCTCACTGGCTGCGACATACGGCGCTCACCCGCCAGGCGGACATGAAGATGGACCTGCGCTGGATTCAGGCAAATGCCCGCCATGAGGACATCAACACCACGATGGGTTACCTGCATCAGGATGATCGCGATCGCCACCGTGAAACTGACCGCGTAATGAAGTTGAACCCAGATCAGAATAACTAGCATGTTAAAACGCACGTCAACGTGCAATCGAATTTCGTGACTACAAAGCCAACAATTTAGAAGAAACCATGATGCTTTGTTCGAGGGCTACGCCTTCACCAGCAAGAACCCCGTGTCGCAGTCCATGCAGAAGATCATGGACATCCTTGAGGCGCAGGCGCTGGACAAGGAGCACGAGACGCTGGAAGGCTTCTATGCCCCCCAATCCGTACAGACTGCCGTCTTAGCTGATTAATCCGACCAATAGTGGGTCAACTCGCGCAACTACAGATCGAATGTGCGTCGCTACTCGGTTGACGCGATCAAGTGCTTCAACTGCATCCGGGGAAAGTTCAAGAGCCCGTTGCTGAGAGGATTCGATGGCTGCAATAAGCATTGCCATGTCGCTAATGACTTGGTGCTCCTCGATCCTTTGGATCCATTGACTCATATCAAATCAGCTCCCTATAGCAAAGTCCGGAAGGACTCATATGCATATTCACTCAATTCCAATCGCCTTAAACACTGCATCAACTGGATCTGAGTAGAAACTTGTCTGAAACTTGGCGAAGAGTTCTCCCGGCACAGTCGGAATATCTACGACGCTGGACATTGGAAGAAGAATCTTCTTCGCCCCAGCATCAAATGAAACTTGCAAGCTCTCTGCGAGATTGCGAACCTGGACAACGGTGCCACCCAAGCTCATGTCACCCATGACGGCCATCTGAGATTGAATCGGCTTCCCCATCGCAGCCGAACACAAGGCGATAAAGCTGGCGAGTGTTAGTGCCTGCGGAGATCCCGCGTTTTGCAACTCGACGATATGAAGATGAAAGTCGTACTCGCTCGGCTTGATAGACGCGCTTACGCGTGAGGCGTTTGCCTTAAAGTAATCATGCGCAATCCGAACAGGCTCTTTGGGTGCAGCACCTGAGGCGGAAACCTTCCCTCCTCCAGCAATTGCCTGTATCTCCAAACGGTACGTTCCAGGCATCTCGGCCGTACCCATACATATCGTGTGAAGGGTTCCCGGATTTAGTTTGCCGTCGGGGATCAATGCACCGCCCGATTGCTCCGGAACGGAAATAAATCGCTCCTGCCCATCCTCCAGATCAATGTACGAGAAATGGACATCGTAAAACTCCATGCCGCCAATTTTCTTGAGTTGTTCCTTGACCCGACGACGCGATTCCAGCGCGTACTCCAAGCACTTGCGAACAATGTCCTTGCCGTAATCACCAGCAGGACAAATGAGCTTCAGGAGTCCGGAAACCGTGCGTCTCACAGCGATGGTGTCGCGCTGGTTCAGGTTGTTGCCCAGCTTGAACCACTTGTCGATAGCATCGGCGAAGTTGTACTTGCGCATTTCTCGCAGGTATTCCGCCAGGAAATCAACGATCAGACCGAACTGATTCGTGAAAAACTCCGGGCGCATCTTGGGAATTTCCCACCCAGGAACGTAAGCATGGAATCGATCGAAGAAGGCCGAATCGATCATTGCCTCTGGAAATGGCGCCAACAGGTGGGAAGTTTTCACCAACGACTCAACACTCTGGTTGATATTCCCTACGAAAACCATCGATGCATTGGCGTTTATCGACTCACGGCCACGACTGAACGATCCCGAGGCCATGTAGTCCTTCATGATCTGCACACCATCATGGTCCTTAAAGGTAATCCCAGCCACCTCATCGAACGCCACCGTATCCCAGAGACCCACGAGACCAACCTTTCTCGAACCCATGTTGTAGAACAGGTTCGCTACGGTTGTCTGGCCACCGGAGACGAGAATACTGTTTGGGCTGATTTCCTTGTATATGTGACTCTTGCCCGTCCCACGCGGACCAAGTTCGCAGAAGTTGTAGTTGTTCTCTACCAGCGGAATCATTCGCGCCAGCAGATGCCACTTGACTCGATCTTTGAAGCAGGATGGCTCCATTCCGGTCGAGCGAATCAACGCATCGATCCATAGCGCTTCGGTAAAGGCCTTGCGCCCCTCAAACAGGCCCTCCATGTCCATGTTGGGCATCTGAATCGGCTTGAGGTCAGTAACAAGGAAAGGGGATCCCTTTTGGTTTTCCTCGAACCGATAATGCAAGGTGACGATGCACCAGATACCGCCAACCAACAGCTTTTCGTACTGGCGAACAAAAGCGTCGGATATTTCGGCATTCTTAACGCCCAGGTTCGAGAGAAGTGCCTCGTACACGTCTCGCTTTTCGTTAAGCTTGACGGTCAACTTGTCGATGACCTTGTAGCTACCGCTTTCACGTATCTTCGACTTGATCTTCTCGGCCTCATCGGGACGAACATAGTTCTCCGCAAGAATCCGCTTGACGCTGACCATACCGGATTGAATCGTCGCCTCATCGTCAGAGGCGCAGTACATCCCTAGTAAGTATTCCAAGACATATACAGGAACATTGGCCCCTTCCTTGATGAGCTTGGTGAGATCCTTACGGACGACCTTTCCCGCGAAGTGCCGGTTCAGGAGCGTATCGACGTTATCTTGTTGTTGAAGTTCTTCGGTCATGGTGTTACCTCAAAAATCGTTGGCAAAGGCCAGATCCACCTTGAGCGGAATCCTGACAACTTCCACCTTTGTGTGGACATCCCTGGCGATCAGGTAGTGATCCTTGGTCTTGTCGTAGCTACCAGACTTCACGGTAAGGATCACGGAGCGCTTGCGCTCATCCATCAAACCGGAAGCACTATCAAAGGTCACTGACTGCTCATCACTGATCGGAGCTTCACCATCTCGCAATGAGACCAACACTGTCCTTGCCAATACTCGTTCGGAAACAGGCTCAGTCTGAATAAACTCAAAGCGCTGCTTGTTGGTGACCACCTTGTTCGAAGACCCGAGCAAGCTGAACTCCACGGCTCGGATCTTCGCCGATTCGTTCTCGCTCTCGCGCAATGTGATCACGGGAATCATGATTTCCTGCGGCATGGCGCTTCCATGGACGAAGCGCGCCCCGCCAGCAAAATGGAAACGAGCCGCTCCACGAGGTACCCAGAAATCCATGCTCCCTTCGCCGGGCGTCGTGCCTGCGGTCACCATCGTATTGCCGCACCAGGCTTTGGCGTTGACGCCGATCCCCTGACCGAGAACGTAGCGCTTCTTTGCTTTCAGGGTGCCATCCGGTTTTTCGCCCAGTGTCGATTTGTCGGCATCTTCCAGAGGCGACTCCTGGTAAAGGAACCCATGGTCGGCGGTCATCACCACCAGCGAACCATTGAGACTGTTGATGATGAAGGTGGCCAGCTGCGTCAATTCCGTCAGCGTTTGTGCCACGGCATCGAAGGTTTCCCCTTCAGAACCCTGCTTGTCGCCCAGCATGTCGATCTTGTCGTGATAGACGTAGATTACCTTCTGGTCACGCACGAACTCCCGCCCCTTGTCCTTGCCCAGGGCCATCAGCCCGTCAGCCTTGATGGCCACACCCTGATGCTTGCCCAGCTGCGTGCTGCGCTGTTCGACGGTGGAAACCACGTTGCCATCCGCCATCAGATCCAAATTGGCGTTGAGCTTGTAGGCCAGCGTTTCATGTGGCAACAACGCCGCCATGCCCAAAGCGGTGTAACTCGGCAAAACGCCCAACATGGGCGACAGCGATGCCTTGAAACGGCTTTTCCCATTCACAGCGCAAACCATCTCTTCCGCCGCTTCGAAACGGAACGCGTCGGAGATCACGACGAACACCCGGCGGATCCCCGCGTCCAGATGAGACTGGACATGCCGCTGGAAGAAATCCTGTTGGCTCACCCATCCCGGCACCTTCCAGGTGGCCAGGAGTCCGTTCCTTCCCTCCAGCACCTTGCTCCAGGCCGACCCCAGTTGCGGGACAAACCAGCCCGAATAGGCACTCTCGATGCGCTCACGAAGCTCATGCAGCAAGGCCCAACCCATCGGCTCGACGGCGTCGGCGGCGTAGTTGAACTGACGGTAAAGCTGATCGAAACGGAACAGTTCGGACTGGTACGCGCCCAGGGCCGCCGAGGCTTCCGTGAAACTGAAGCCGGCTTGAAAGCTGGCCTTGAGTTCGAAGAATGCTGCCGCAGCTTCCAGGGCGTCGTAACAGGCCGCCAAGGCTCGGGTGGTGGCGCTGGCATGCGCCAGCAGCTTGTTCGCCCAATGCCCATCGCGTCGGCGGGCGATCAGGGCGCGCAAACTGTCCATGTCCGCACCGGCGCCGACGATAATTCGCACCTTGAGCTCTTGGATGATGCGCCGTTCCACCTCTTCGAAGGTCATGGTCTCCGCGAGAGCCTCGGCGGAAAGTCCGGACAGCAGATTGGCCAGGCCAAGTTCGCGCCCCACCGTGCCGGACAGCGCGTCGTAACTGGGGAAGTGCTGCATATGCGAACGCCATCCAGCGACAAACACAGAAGCGTTCGCGGCGAGCGTCTTATTGCTCAGGACAAAATGGGACAACTGGGCCGGACTGGCATTTCCCAGGGAACGCGCGAAATCCGTTACCAGAATGCGGAACAGCAGATCGCGCAGGGTGGGCTGTGCGTCACGATAGCCCGTCTCGTGTTCAACCAGAGTCCAGAAGGCCGCCTCAAGGTCATTGGCGGCGAGGTCACTCCAGAGCTTGGTGGGCGCATCGAGTTCGACAACGCCGTCCTGCATCATGGCCGAAAACAAGCGCAGCAAGATCGCGCCGAAGTTGGGCGGATCCGCCTTGACCAGCACGGCGATCATCTTGCGATCGAGATCCTCCGCAGTGTCGTTGGCCAGCACCAAACGCTTGAGACGATCCACACGGTCCTTGGCGCGCAGAAACTTGGTGCGATCCTTGAGATGGCTCCGCAGTTGTTGCGAGGCCAATCCGAGGTCTTCCAGCAGGATGGATGCGTTGTCGGCGCGAAAAGTCTTGCTGCGCAGGCGCACGTCCAACAACCAGTCCTCCGTCGGTTCGGGTTCGGGCTTGCCGCTGTAGAGCAGGAACTTGTTGCCGCGTTCGGCGCGTTCAAAGCGGATTTTCAGGGCCAGGGCCGGCTCGGTATCGAGGTACAGCAGCTCGACGCCGTCGGGAATCAGGTTTTGGATGGAAAAGCCGAACTCGTTGTCCGCGTCGTGCCAGAAGACCACTGGGTGTTGCGCGAAGAGTTTGCCGAGGGCGTCGGTGATGCGTTGCAACCCCATTTTCAACCACAACCCGTCCAAATCGACGGGGACGGGCAATGTTCGAAAGATTGCTTGCCGACGATCCTTGGCCGATTTCGCACCCAGCAGCTTGTCGAGCGCCGGATGAACCACTTCAGGATAGAAGCGCTTGGCGTAAATCCACTGCGAAAACAACTCGGCAGGCGGCTTCGCTTGCAGTGATGCCAATAGCGCGTTGAACTCCTTCAGGGTTTTCTCGGCATCCAGCACACCGGCCCAGTTCTTCAGAAAATCCTCAAGTTGCTGATCATCCGGGATGGCGTGAGTGTCCAGCACCCCATCCGTGAAGCCCAGATGCCGGAGTTTGCGCCAAAGCGGCGTTATTACGTGCCAAAGGGCTGCATGCCGCGTCCAGTCTGGCAATGATGCGTCCAATACGGTCGTGATCTCGGTCACTCCACCAGTAATCTTGGCACGCTGCTTGTCAGGAAATGCCTCCCATAGCTCGTGGGGCTCGATCAGATAACTCTCCAGACAAAAGCGCGGCAGCACAAACAGGTTCGGGTACTCTGTTTCATGGATAGCACGTTCGTCCGCCGCCCAGTCATCGCGATCGACTACGCCAAGCCAGTTTGGCTCGCTGACGATAATTTTCAGCACTTGCCGCTTTCCACCTGCCTCGGCTATGACCCATTCCGATTCCGATTCCCATTCCGGGACGCGCTTATCCAGAAACTGAGACAGCGCAACGAGATCGTCTGTCCCTTCCACGATCAGGGCTCGCGCGCCTCGATTGCCGATTAGTTGCGTCTTGATTGAGGCGATACGTTCGCTGGGGCTCATGCGTTCGTCCCCAGTTCGATCCTCTTGCCAGAGGCTTCATATCGACGCCATACGTCGGGTTGATGTGAAGTAATGATCAGTTGGCCGCCCAAATCATTCACCAGCTTTTCCAAACTGGCAAGCAAGCCGTTTACCAAAGATGGGTGCAAGTAGAGATCGGGTTCGTCGATGAGCACTACGCAGCCCGGCTCTGCCCAGCGCGATAGCAAATAGATCAGAATCAATACCTGATGTTCACCTGCGCTGAGTTCGTCCAGCGAATGTGATTGACCACGTTGCCCTTTGATCTTCACACGCAACCGGTTCTCACCGACCTTGATGTCGGGATCAATCTCCTTTCCAACCAAGAACTGATTCAAATGCCGAATAACCTTGTGATAGGTTTGCAACTGGGTTGTCTTGAGCGTAATCAACGACCCTTCAAGTTGGCCCTTCCAGTCATCGCTCGCGATGTAGCGCGGCAACCATCGCAAGGCAGGTTGCTCAGCCAGATGCTCGCCAACATTCCTTCGCGGTGACACCCAACGTCGCTCCTCGGCATCGAGGAACACGACATTCGGAAACTCCACCTTATCGAAGGTCAAAATCATCCGCTTGCGCCGGTCTGTCCATGTCTTGAATAATTCGCCATCCGGCATGAACATTTCTCGCTTGGGATTGCCGGGCTTACCCGTAGGCGCAACGCCTTCGCCAACCCAAAGCATTTCAGGATGCTGGGATCGAATGTCCTCACACCAACCAAGCTCGCCGAACATCAAACCGACAGGCTGGCTTGCTCCAGGAATATCGCTGAGCAATACTGCACAGCCCCCCCATTGCTGCAACCACTCCCGCGCCACATGGCTCTTTGGCAGGGTCTTCTGATGATCGAGCCAATAGCCGAACGCCTCCCACAGCATGGCAACGGCGCGCAATATGGTTGATTTCCCGCATCCATTAGGACCAGAGAACAAAGCGCGCGATTCAATGGTGCCGTTCCACTCGTTATCAAATTTGATCGTTTGATTATCAAGCGGTCCAACATTAGAGAAGAGTAGTGATTGAATTTTCATTCGGCTATTCCATTCAAAATTCAGACGGTTTCATTGTTCCTGGCGAATTGTGCAACAGGCTGTTGCACAAATTGAAGGTTCAACTGGGAAAAGTGCGGCAGTGGGCTTGTCATGGCTGGGTCACTCATCGCTCGCTCGAAGCAATTTCATATTCCAGCCACAGGGCAATTGTCCAACAGCATGTTGGACAATTGCCTCGTCAGGCTAGGGTCACGCAGAGATGGCTCAAGTATTGATACAAGTGATCTCATCTCAGTCATCCCCAGCCCCTCCCGTCACCGTCTTCACCTCCGCCAGCAAATCCCCGAACTTGCCGTAATTCACTTTCACCCCGTCGTCCAGATCGAGGCTGATGCGCATGTCGGCGTAGTGGCGGAGCTTCTCGTCGTAGGCCAGCAGTTCGACGTGTTTCTTCTTCAGCGACTCGATCTGCTTGGCGATCTTGTTGCGGGCGGCGGTGGAGCTGGCGGCGTCCTTGTCTTTTTCCAGCATTTCGATACGCGACTGCATTTTGCCGGTGAGCGGGACGACGTATTCGGCAGCGTGCCTTCGTGGTAGCGATGCAGATACACCAGCGCCTGGAAGGCCCCCTGGCGGCCAGAGCTGAAGAGCCAGTAGATCGGGCGCTTCTTGTAGGTTTGCAGGTGATCCTTGAAGAAGCTGGAGGCCAAGTAGCGGCGAATCGTCTCGGCTGGCGTCTCGCTACCCTTGGTGCCCAGGCTTTCGGCGAGCCAGGCCATGTTTTCCTCAAAAGTCGGCGCTGGCCAGACGGCGAGGATGAATTCGCGGATGCGGTTGGCGGCATCGTCCTCGAACCAGAGTTCGTCGGTGATGGGAATGATGCCGTCGGCGTCGGCGGGGAAGGTTTTGTAGCGGGTGGCGTCGAAGCCGACATTGCCGACGTGGGCGTAGATCAGGCCGGGCTCGTCGAGACTGTAGCGGCCCATCATGCAGCCGACGGCGTAGGAGACCAAGCGCTGGGAGTCCTTTTCGCGGTCTGCTCGGGTGAGGGTGATTTGATCGTCGGGGACTTCGGGGGAGAGTTCGTCTTGGAGGCCGTATTCTTTGATCAAAATGCGATTATTTTCTTCTTCTAAGCGACGGATATTTTCTCTTGCAGCTAGACCGGAACGGTCTAATTCAAGCCATGCTTCGTTTAAGTTGGTCATCCCGCACTCAGTAAGCAAACGAAGTCCAACAAAATCCCAAGACGTTTCCGAAGAGTCCCAATCTTTTTTTGCCAGCAAAATGGCCTCTCTGGAGTTGGCGAGACACAAATTAATGGCGCTTTCCAGAACAGGCAACTGTGCTACAGCTCCAACCTCAAAGTTTAATGTTGAAGAAATTGATTCGATTATCGCTTTTATTACTTTTGAATTAAGTAGGCCACTAAGCCCTTCAAGAATCTCTTGTCTTTCTGAGAATATCGATGTGCCTGCGACATCAAACAAAAATCCCGCTTGGAACAAACGAAAGCTGATAGAAGCAGATGTAACTTTTGACCAACCCAACATCGGCTTGAAATAGAGTGCTTCAGAAGGAAGATGATTGCCTAAAGTTTTTAGTACGTCTCTACTTTCTCGATCAAATCTAATCAAGAATTCTTGATTTCCGTACCATTTTCTTCCCGCACCGCCTTTGTTATAAGGGAACCATCTCTTTCCTGAAGCGAACGCGACAGTTGCACTCTCCGCGTTCAGTTTTGTTTTATCTATGCTTACTTCGTACCAAGCACGTAAAAATCGTGCGTTATCTGAAGTGGCTAGCCCCTGTCTTGCGGATGCATAATGATTAAGTGGTTTCGAGATTTCAAAAATTGTTTTATATCGTTCAGGCAACCAGTAAGCAACAGGACAGCCTGGTATGCGAGAAAAGTCATCAGAATTGGCCTCCAGATTTCTTTCGTTCCTGCTGGGGAAGCGCAGAGGGATGCCATCTTCTGAGAGTTCATAGTATCTAAAGCAATCAAAGTTACTGGATAGGCCCTGTATGTGTTTCTTGGTAAAAATAGCTAATGCGATTCCGAAACTAATACCCATCGCAGTAGGGCCTTTGCCGTCGTAAGGAAGATGTAGTAGAGCCCCTAGCCCTCTAGTTAATAAGCTCTCTCTTCGCATTTCCTCAAAAGAGGATAAAAACATCCAGCTCTGCATCGTAACCATGCTATTAAAACCGTTGTGCTTGCACCAGTCGAATCCTCTTTCTATGAACATTGCAAAGAGATCAGACTTGCATTTCGGAAACTTTGCTAAAGCAAAATCCTTTACAGTCGCATTCATCCCCTTTCCACCCATATACGGCGGATTCGCCACCACCGCATCGAACTGCATCGCCAGAATCTTCGCCTGCTGAACCAGCGGCACCAGATCCTGCGCCGCCGCCTTGGCAAACACATCGCCGTTCTCGATGGCCTTGGCGATGTCATCTTCCAAGCCGGCCAGCCCGTTTTCCAACCCCTTGGGAATCTGAATCAGCGAACCGAAGGTCTTGGCGTGGGCGAAGGTGTCCAGCAGCGCGCCCAGCACCGTCCGGTTGACGCCGTGGGGATTCAAATGGCCGGTGAATTCGTCGAGATCCATCCCGGCGCTTTCCTGCATGGACAACACGTTGAGCCTGACCGGACTATCCAGCAGACGGCGGTCATCCGCTCGGGCCTTCATCAGCAGGGCAAACCCCGCCAGTTGCGCGGCGCGGTCGTCGATGTCGAGGCCATAGAGGTTCTTTTCCAGAATCAGGCGGGGAATCGATCGGGCCTGATAGCCGCGTTCCAGATAGATACCCTTCAGCACTTCGTAGGCTTCCACCAGGATGTGGCCGGAGCCGCAGGCGGGATCGAGCACGGTGATAGTTTCGGGGTTGAGAGTAAGCCCCCTAACCCCCGACCCCTCTCCCGGGAGAGGGGAGCCACCATCCTCGTCCATGCGCTTCTTGATCAGGGCGTCGAGCTGCGCCTGCACTTCCGGCGTTTGCTCGGCCGGTTCGATGTAGTACGGCCACTGGCTTTTAAGGCTTGAGGACGGATTGGCCATCAACCAGAGGCGTCCGACGCTGTTCTGCACCAGGTACTGGACGATCCAGTTGGGCGTGAATAGCTGGGTGGCGGCGGGGATGTCCTCGCTCTTGACCACCTTGCCGATGACTTCGTCTTTCTTCTCGCTGATGTAGAACTGGTAGAGCCAACCGATCACCTCGACTTCGTTCCAGTCTTCCTCGGGAATCGCTTCCACCAGCTTGGCGATGACGGAGTCGGTGCGTTCCAGATTGCCGGGGAGCAGCAGTTCCGATTCGTCGTCGATACGCTCGAAGAGGAAAGGCATGGCGTTCGACAAGGCGTTGCACTGCGCCACCAGCAACAGGCGGTAAAGCTCGCCGTCCTTGTTGCCGGCCAGCTTCATGTCGGCGATCTGCTGCGCATTCAGGCCGGGGAGCACGCCGGCCAGTTCGGTGGCGTGGGTGAGTATCTCCGGCAAACCACCTTCACGACTGGAGAGGACGCGGTATCCATGGCCGAGATAGTCATGGATCTCCATGAAGCGCAGCGCGGCGAAGCGGTTGAACCAGGTGTAGGCGATGGCTTCCGCCGTCTCGCCAGCGCCGATTTTTTGCATGCGCTTGATCAGGCGCTCGCGCTGCTCATGCACATTGGCCGGCCACGCCTGGCCGGCGATCAGGGTGACATCACCCCGTTTTTCGCTCGGGGCGATCTCCAGCTTGCCGTTCTTCTCGGAAATACCCAGCAGGTTGGCGCGCGCCACGACGGCGGCGATGAAGTCCTTGCGGGCTTGCGGGGCGTAGGACTTGAGCTTGGCTTTGTTCATGGGGTGAAAGGAGTTCAGGAAATCAGATGCCAGAAATTCGGTACCTTACAGTGTTGCATGTGCGCGGCATGCGCCGTCAACACTTGTGGGTATTGTTTATGTGTGTGCATTCGCAAGTCGCTGTTCGACGAAAAAACGAACTGTCCTGTTTTGGTCATGCAAGAGACGGACGAAAGCTCGGGACGATACCGCAGAAAAACAGGCCGCTGCGGCACGTTTGAGCCAGTCTCGCGACCGGCTCAATGAGTCAAGCTTGCGCTGATCGTCAGCGCTCTTAACGATATTGATGGCACGAAAGGCTAATAAAACATCCCCCGCGGTGACTGGAGTTGCATCGATTGGCGGTTTCTCTGCGCCAAACCAGCCAGAAATTTCAGTTACGGTTCGGGCGAAAAACTCGGCATGCAGACTCGCTGGGAAAGCGGGGTTGCAAAGCGCCTCCAGTCGCACCGAATAAAAACCTGATGCGGCCAGATGCAGCAAGTCTGCCGGGGGGGTATTGAAATTCCGTGCCTGGTGTTGTTCGGCCTCTTGGGTAAGCTGATCAATACTGCCGAAGCGCTTCCTAATTTCTTCCTGTACGTACGCGGATGCATCATTCCAGAGCACTGGAAACACTATTGGTAGCGCAGCGGGGTTTTGGGCCACGCTCGTCCGTACCCACTCGTCCTTATCGCAAGCAAGCACGGCAAGCATATCCGGGGGGCATCGAGATTGCCCCGCTGCGGCTTTTCGGAACTCGCTATCTGAGCTCGCTGCCAGTGTTGCGAGTATGCGCTTGCGCAGGTTCTCGGGGCAATTGCGATGATCGACAACGCGATTGCGGACCCAAGGAGACTTGTCTTCGGCGAGGATGCCAAGTACTCGTTCCGGTGTATTCGGATTCAGGGCAACCATATCCCTCACGCAGTCGTCCCTGTCGACGGCCAGTTTCTCCATGACATCGGCTGGACAGTTCGGGTTGTATCCGATGCTCTCGCGCACATCTGGAATGCGACGCCGGGCAAAGCGACGCAAGATGTGTTCTGGGCAACTTGCTGCGGACACCAGAAACTGGCTATGGTGATCTCCACCAGCCAATAGCTCAGTCACCACGCGCTGGAAGAGATCCGGTGGGCAAGACGGATTGTCCGCGACGACAGCAAAAACCTTATGCAGTGCGAGAGCAAGGCTGGAGTTTCCATTTGGCGCGACCGGAAAGTCTTTTGCGATCCGAGCCACCATGGTGCGGAGCTGTTCTCCACCGCAACAGGGATTGGCGGCCAAGTCACGGAGCACAAAGGGATCACGGTTTCTGCATAGTCTGGTCAGGACATCTGAGGGACTGGAGGGGTTGCCCGCAATGGCGCGGAGAATGCCCTGGTGACGGCTTGTCGCGCATGAGCGGATTACTTCCGGCGGACAATGCAGGTGAGCCAGAACGGCGCGCCTTACCCTCCAATGTCCGGTATCGAACAACGCTCGCAACAGTCCAGCAGGACATGCCGGATGCTCCGCGACAAGTACGCGAATGTCGGTTTCGTGATCTGTCGCCAACCTTTCAAGCACGACGACCGGACATTCCGGGTAATTCAACAGGCGACCACGGACTTGCGGCGATTCATCCTCTGCCAAAGCCATCCAAATTCTCAGTGCTAATTCTGGAGGCAACCCGCTTAACACATGAGGGTTTAAGTGGCCCAGCCGCTGAAATACGGTCAGATGCGCCTCCCAGCCTGTTCCAATCAAATTTTTGGCCGGATCGAGCTTTCGAAGTCGGGCGATCAGTGCCACCACCAAGGCCAGGAACTCACGCGGCTCGCAACGACGAGCCGCGTCATCACCCGGACTAGGTGGAGGCTGGCTGTTGTCTGTAGTTCTGCTCAAGGATGCCTTCCTATTGGATGCGGGCGCGTTTGCCGGAATGAATGGTGTCGAGCAACTCGGCCTTGAGTGTGGCGACGTAGGTTTCGACTTCGGCTTCGGTTTCCAGATAAATCGACGGTGACAGGTCGGCGGCACGGATAACTTTGGAGGGTTTCGGTTGCGGCATTGGCGGTGTCGGTGCCTGGGGCTTGCCGGGGACGGGCGGTGTCGGTGGCTTGTCGATGGCGGCCTGGATGGCCATCATGGCGTCGTCGAGCAGATTGCCGGCTTGTTCCTGCTGATAGAGAATTTTCGGAATGCTGGCCAGTCCCGCAACTTTGGTCTTCAGGTCCTGGAGCGGATGCAGCGCCTTGTTGCGCAGATCGGGACTGGCCTGCACTTGATCCAGCGATTTCATGACTTCGGTGATTTTGGCGTCGATGGACTTGAGCGCCCGTTCGCGTTTGACCTGGGCGGCGGCTTCGTTGATGCCCTCGACGGTCTTGATCAATCCTTCAATGCGCGGAATCTGACCGTAGGGCGTCGGGTTGTCGCGGATGGCTTCGAGATCGGCCAGTGCGGCGGCACTAATAGCGTCCTTGAGCAGGACGTCGCGGTTGTCGCCAAAGCCGGTGAGCGCCTCCAGCAGCTTGCGCCAGGTGGGGAGCTGCGTCTTGTAGAAGCTCACCACGTCGTGGATGTCGTCGCTGGTGTCGAGCCAGTCGTTCTTCGCAGTCAGCATGGCCTCGATAAACTCGAAGGCGTCGCGGATAGTCAGTTGCTTGCCGATGCGGGCGATGGCAGCATCGATCACGTCTTTGCCGGGATGGTGCTTGGCGGAGGCCGTCTGGACATAGCCTTTGAGATCGGATTGCCAGTCACCCAGGGCGACGCGGAAATCGGCCACCAGACCGTCGGCGTCCTCGCGGGCGATCTTGGAGAACACCTCCTTGTACATGTCACGGGCGCGCTTGATGGCGGCGGCATCCGGTACCTTCTTCTTGAGGATGGCCACCTGCTTGAAGCGCACCGCCTTGGTGAGGGGATCGACGGCACTCTTCGGATCGAGGTCGTCGCCCTCGCACATGAGCTTGATCTCGCCGGCCATAAACAGGCGTGCCACCAGCAGGACCACCTCCCATTCGGGTTTCCACCCCCAGGGGATGCCGGTAAAACGATCCACCACGTCCGAGAGCAGTACACGTTCGGCGCTGGCCTTGATGCGCAGGTATTCCCCCATTTCCTTGATGGCGAGGTGATTGCCTTCTTCACCTTCAAGCTTCAAGCCGTGCTGGCCGATGTTGTTGCTGGCCAGCACGGCCTTGATTTCTGCGATGGGATCGGCCTGCCGTGCCTTGAGATAGGGCAGCTTGGTATAGGTGTTGGAGATCAGGTAATTGACCAGTTCATCAAGCAGTGTCGTCGGGTTGACGGCCTTGATCTGCGGTTTCTGGCCAAGGGCGTAGAAATCACCGGTGACCATCAACTCGCTCAACTGGGCCAGGATGCGGGTGCGGCGTTCGCGGTTTTCTTCCTTGCGATCCGAGAGGATTCGCTTGAGCGATGCCGCCGCCGAGCTGGCCTTTGGACTGTCGATGAACTTTTCGATCTGGAGGTACAGGGTCAGCTCGATGTCGAGCCTGTCGCCTTCGGCCAGCCGAATCAGCGCGCGACCACCGGACTCCGAACTGCGGAGGATGCATTTGGCGTCGGTGAGTTTTTCGTAGTCGTCGCCAAGTGGGGTGACCACTTCCAGTGTGAGCTGATGGTTGGCGTTCTTCCAGGGCGCGCCGTCAAGCAGGCGATTGATTTCGTAGTCGGCTTTGGTGTCCTTGTGGCGCACCTTGGTTTGACCCGCAAGGATGTCGTCGAAGACCAGTTCGCTCAGGAGACGCCACTTTTCGTTGGCGGATACGGCGACATGGCCGATCTCTCGCGCCACATCGCGCTCTTCGTTGGTGAGGAAAAACCAGAGGTCGCCGTTGCGGCTCACCAGACGCTGCTGCTCAAGGCGCGCCAGGCTTTCCTGGATGCGCCGCTTCAGGTCCAGCTTGTCGGCGTCGATCTGATCCACACAAAGAGTGGCCAGGTTGTCGATGTTCGGCTTGACGATGTCTGAGATCTGGCGAATCAGGAACAACGCTTTGAGAAGCTGGACGTCGTAGGACTCCAGGGCCGGATTGTCTGGAGCACGGTCGATAGATGCCTTAATGGTGGTATCGATGAAGCTCTCGATCGACGGGTAGAAGTCGTACAGGGGCACCAGGGCGTTGATGTCCCTATCTGAATTTCTAACGGAAGCGGACTGGAAGGCATTCAGCAACGAGCGCTCCCCGCGAGAAAGGTGTTGCCCGGTGGCGCCCACCTTGCGGATGGATTCGAAAATCTTCTGAAGCAGGGCAAACTGGTAGGGGGCGAACGGATAGGTCGCTACGAACTCCGCTGAATCTTTGTAGCACCGCATAGTGACCGAATTGCCGCCGAATGCGAGCTGGTTGTTGATGATGTCGCCCTTTTGCTCGAAACGGTCCCGCAGCGCGAGATGGGCGGCTTCCGTCTTGGCCAGCAGTCGTTCGCCGATGACTTCATCCGTATTAGAGCTAGCCAGCGATAGCCGTGTATGGAAGCGTCCCTGAATCTTTGAGAAGTCCTGCGACTTGGCCTTGTTGGCCTCGCCGATGGCGGCGTCGATGTCCTCCTGGCTGGTGACGATCACCCAGGCGCGTCCCTTGCACAAGGTGCCCAGTTGCTCGGTGATGGTTTGCAGGGTGAGCATGAGCTGTGTGTTGTCACCGATGAACTGACCGACCTCATCCACCAGGAAGATGATCCGATGACCGGCCGGCTTGGTGGCCAGATACTCTTGGATCATCTTGGCCAGGCCTTCGATGTTGATGCGGAAGGTGTCGCGGGCGTTGTCGAACCAAGCGGCGGCGGATTCCTCGGACTGATTGAGCGCCTTGGCGAACGCATGCACCACATCGTCGCGCAGGAAATCCACGGCATCGCGTTCGGCTTCCCATGTGCTTCCATTCTTCTCGGCGAAGGCGGCCTTGAAGGCGTCGTAGGCGCCCTTGCTAACCAAGTGGCGTTCCATGTGGGCCACGTGCGGCGCATCCCCGCTGTAGCCGAGCTTCTCGTTGAAGACGCGCAGGAAGACCTGGAGGATCACGTCACGGTCCGACTTGCTATCGGCCTTGGCGTCGATGTTGAAGAGGATGACGTCGGAGCTTCCCTGGATAGCACGCTGCACATCAGCCAGCAGCATGGCGTCCTTGATTTTCTGCTCATCGAAGAACTGGGCGGCTCGCTTGATCGTCCCGTCCTTGGGATTCACCGCTTCGATGTTTTCCAGCAGATACGAGAGGATCTTGATGAAGTGAGACTTGCCGGACCCGAAGAAGCCGGAGACCCAAACACCCATCCGGGCGGATAGCACCGGATCCTTGGGGTTGTCGGCGGCGGCGAGAAAGGCGTCGAAGAAACGCCGGAAATACTCGGTGAGCTGTTTGGTAACGACGTATTCGTCCAGCTCTTGCCAGATGCTCTCGGCGTCGCGCTGATCGGCTTTGATGACGCCGTTGATGGGGCGATCGATCGGCTTGGTGAAGAGTTCCCTGATTTTCATGTGGCGGTTCCAGTGTTCTTGTTGTTCAGGAGACCAGTCGGAAAGCCCGGTAGTAATGGTCTTCCGCGAGGGTGTTGAAGAGGCGCAGCGAGTAGCCGTCGTACTTGCCGGGGTAGAACATCACCAGCGGCGTGTCCTTCATGTGCGGGTGGAGAGCCGACAGGAGAGTATGGGTGCGCAGTATGGGATAGACGGCGCCAACGTTCCACAGCAGGAGAACATCAAGTTTGGCAATGTTGTACTGGGCCACCAGGCGTTCGGCCAGTTTGTCCTCTTTGAGAACCCGGCGCAGGGATTCCAGTGCCTTGGCATCTCCCTGGTTCTTCTGCATGTTGATGGCCTTGTCGAGCAACTTGCGCTCTTCCAGCAGGCCGATCACCAGCTCGAACAGATTGACGGCGGCGGACTTGATCGCCGGTTGATGCTTACCGAGGGAGGGCACCACCACATCGTGGAGGAAGGCGCGCATGGCTATTTCCTCTTCGGGCGGGTAATCAAAGATCCAGAAGCCGATCTCGTTGCCGAGCCCCCGATTCGTCAGCAGATCCGAAGAGGTGAGCTTTGGAAGGATATTGTTGAGTCGTTCGTTAAAGGTCAGACTCATTGGGGTATATCCATAAGGGATAACACAGCGGTTTCGCTATGTCGTTTGAGGTAGCCAACAACATCAGGATGAAGATGCGGAGGTGTTATCCGGAAGGTTTTGGTGGAATCAATGAATTTACCTTCAGCAAGAATTCGAATCAGGACCTGCAGCATCTTGGCCCGAGTGGTATCGCTGAAGCGAGCGATTTCTGGATCACGCTGAACGCACTCCGCCATAAAGGACTCCCAGGCTTTCGCTGGCGAAAGATGTTTCTCGAGACGCCGCAGATGCCCAAAATAAACATCATGCAGAAAGTCAGCCAGAACCTTACTGTGCTTCAGGGCTGCGGCAAACAGAATTTGAGTTGCGACTTCTTGAGATCCACTGGCGATCATGCTCCACGCCTCATCCTCAAGGGTATCAAGACGATTTCGAATCAAACGTGCTTGGCGCTTCGCCGTTGCCGGAGTTTTCTTTTGCAAAACATTGTCGACTTTGAGTGCTTCAACCCACTGCTCTTTAGTTGGTTGACTCAATAACAATTTTGCAATTCGTCGGCTCTCTGGAAGCATCAAGGAGCCTGCTGAAATTTCGGCATTGTACAAACCCATGTCAGCCCTGCTCCTGTTGATGCGCATAGCCTGGAGCTAATAACCCGCTCTCAACACCGTACAGCGCTAACGTATTTCGAAGCCAGAGGTGGTGAGAAGCTGGATCCAGTGAATGATCAGATGATGAATCGACCGACCAACGTCGCAAAACATAACCTGCCAAAGCAGCGCGAGTGCGTAACTTTAGGACGCCATTCTCCATTGCGTAATCAGATTCCACCGCTGCGGGCCATTTCACCCCTGGATGCGGAACAATCTCAAGGTCGACAATCCGTGCCCACTGCTCATCAGCAGCCAAGAGCTCATGCTCATCTGCTCCCTCTTGGATATCTTTTGTTTTGGTTATTCTGGTTAGTACAAAATCAGAAAATCGTGACTTCGCACGATCAAAAGCCCTGACGTGCCAGCGTTGTCCGTTATCAGCCAACGCGACAGGGACAACGACTCGCGTACTTGGTCCAGAAGACAATGAAATGTAGGTGATCTTCAGCGGCTTCTTGGCATATAGCGCACGCGTTATCGCCGCCAATATTTCAAGATTGGGACGCACCAAATTTCCTGGCCCTTCACACGGTGCAGCCTTCTTGAGCCGAAGATCGAGTCCGTCCCCAAATCCCTGAAGCAGCCAGCTAAGAACCCGCTCTGTCGAAAACCCAAAAAGCGGCTTGAATCCTTGTGACGGGCGATAACAACGTGACACCGGATCGTATTCGAGGTTTCCAGAAGTCAAGTCGCGGTAGGCGCCAATATCTCTTGTAGCAGCGGCAGGCTTAACCCCAAATCGTGTTTCAATATCCGACCGTCGGCACTCGCCAGTAAAAAAAGCTCTGAGCTCAAGATGAGCGAGTCTTTCGCGCTGGGCTTGCGGCAGTTCAGCAAGTGATTCAGACACCATCTAGCCTCGTGGATAAATTAAGGAGAGTGACTCATTAAGAATTTACTCTATCATAAACGCTATGATAACATAATCATTTTGATGGCCATCAATCAGTACAAAAGACATAGATGAATGATCGACGGTTATCGAACCAACCCAATTCATATATTTCTAACTAGCTAAACCGTTGCGAAACCATTCTCACCGTCCCAATTTAACGCCATACCCGACTCGACAAAGTTAAATGTCCAACCCCAGAAGCCTGACATATGCGCTTTATACGCATTGGGAGATCGTGGAGAACCTTGTCCTTCTGGGCAGAGATTTTCCTGCGCTTGAACCAGAACAGATCTTGGCGGTGATTTCCAGGCTGGTCCCGCAAAAAACGCGTGCAGATGGTGAAGAGACGATAAGACTAATGGTTTCGTCTGAGTTGCTACAGGAGTTGCCTCGTGGATCCGCCTTGCAGATCCACCCTCTTGTTCTGGAATTTGTCAGGGGATTAACCCGGGAACACGAGCTCGGCTTATCGGAAGTACTCAAGGCCCGTGTGGAAGCGATCAAAAGCGCAACCCAGAAGCTCACCGATGCACTACAGAGGAAGGAATCCGACCTTCTCCGACAATCAGCTTCGCTGCTCGCCGAACTCTTTCGTCAAATCACTCAACAACTGGATCAAGATCGGCATGCCATTCTTGAACTGGCTGAACGAGCGAAGTCCCGTGATGCCAACTTGCCCATCGCCAGACGTTATGCGGAAGTACTCTCGGCTTACGATGGCTATATCGAGCCCATGGCAGAGATGATGGACAGCGGACCTTCTGGAACGTTTTATCGCTACCTGGAAACCGCTGAACATGCGCTTGATCACTCGGTTGAAACACTGACCATACAAGGGGCACTCTACACCCAGCGGCAATCCATGCGACAGGTCGCATTTCAAGCCAAGGAGCTACGTCGATTGGGACGTGAGGTCTTAAAACAATGCAGTGACACCCTCCTCCCCTTACGAGAAGAAATTCGCCAGCACAACACGATTTCCACTGCCATCAGCCAACTGTTAGGCCGGATACGAAAGCGCGGTTTAACATCGATACTCAAAAACGGTGATTTGCCACTCTGGCGACGTGAAATGCCTCGACGGGTAACGGTGGGAAATGAAGTTCTGACCATCATGGCCGAGGCGCTTAACTATCAACCTGAAACAGTTGCGTTTCCTGATGATGACTCCTCAGATACTGATCAGCTCAACGTTGATCGTGTTGATGAATCAGCACTTCTACAATCGCTTAGGCAAGAACTACCAATTGATGACATCCTTCTGTGGCTTAGGACGAACTATCCCACCTGGAGTGATTCAACATTACTACGGCTGTATCACGAGCTTATTGATCGGCCTGATTGGCAGATCGCTCTCGCAGATTCAGCGCGAAAAGAGCCCTTAACGAATGTTCTCGTGACCTACTACCCCCACGGAGTTGATTCCCTTCAGCCTTCCTTGGCTGCTGGCACACTATGAATTCGCCTATCAACCTACAAAAACTCCCGCTTCTCAAGGACATTTTTGCGTTCCTAAATGGAGGCAAGAACATCAACCGATTTACCGATCACCAACTTTGGGCGGAATTGGAAAGAGAGCGAGACGCCTACGAGGCGATATTCAAAGCACTGGGCTCGAACCTAAAAATCGATGACCGAGGCTTCGCTTGGTTCCAGGTTGATGATGCGACAAGCAATGTATCCAAAGCGACTCGCCAGCTAGCTTTGCTGTTCATGTTGATTTTCGAATTCAAAGCCGACACAGGATTTCAGCTAGGGCGATTCTCCGAGTGGTCGATCAATGGCGATCTGTTGAACACATTGATAGAAAGAAATCGCCAACTACTGGACGCAGAGGGCCTGGCGGAGTTGGAACAACTTGAGCAGATTCTAAAGACTGCGACCCACCATGGATTTACGGCAGTTGAAGGAAGTCACTGGAAGCTACTGCCTGCGGTCTTCAGGTATCTCGACCGATTCGAAGAACTTGCAAGGTCGAGTGATTCGGCCGAGGACGAGATTGAGCAAACCAAGGAGAGTTCGGAGGAAGTCCAATGATCCGGTATGGCTTTCAGCGCTTAGCGCTTTTGAACAGTGCTGGCTATCGACGGGCCGAACTACCGTTGGACGACTCCATTTCCCTTATTGCGCCGAACAATACAGGCAAGACCAGTCTCATCAACGCCTTGCAGTTTTTGATCATCATTGATCGTCGCCGGATGGATTTCGGCGCACATGATGTCGATGCCAGCAAACGCTTCTATTTTCCAAATAACAGTGCCTACATTCTGCTGGAAGTGGTATTACCTACAACGGGCACTGTTGTCCTAGGGTGTGTCGGGAAAGGCGTGAGTCATGAATACGAGTATTTCGCCTATAGAGGGGAACTGGACCTCGATGACTATCGCCTTGATGATGGTGGCCAGGTTCAACAGCCTCAACTTCACTCGCACCTCGCCAAACGGGGAAAACTTGTTTTCTCCTACAGCCCCAGCGAATTTACCGAGAGCCTGTACGGGAAGCGAAACAAGAAGCACCTGGATCAGGAACCGGATTTCACCGTATTCAAGCTCGAGCATCCGAGCCATGTTGATACATTCCAGCGAGTCCTGACAAGAACTCTCCGATTAGACAAGCTCCGTTCAAGTGAGGTTAAAGACTACCTCCTGACGATATTTAGGCGTGATTTGCCTGACTCCAGCATCGATTTCAAAGCTGAATGGGACAAGGCCTTTTCAGAAGTAAATGCCGATCGAGCGCAATACCAAGCGGCCCTGAACCATCGCCCATTGATCGAGGTGATGGGGAAGCAATATCAGCGACAGCTGGAGCTTCGAGGAAAAATCATCTACTTTCGCCCGAAAATCGATGAAGCACTCCAAAGCTGGGAAGCTCACTATCAAACGAACACTAAACGGCTTTCAGAGGAAATTGAAACCGTTCAAAAGGACCAACTTTCTCTGCAACTCAAGGACCGGAGTCTCAATGCAGAGAAACTTAAAGTTGACGGTGAGATCAATGAACTGAAAAAAACCGAAGCTCGCCAAACTACCCTTGCCAATGAATTTGCCTTGATCAGTGAGAGAGGCACGCTTGAAAAATGCCTTGCCACAGAGCGTTGCGCACTTGACGACCAAACTGCACTGGTTCAGAACGCAAGTGGGAGAAGCCGTGAAGCGATCGGACGGGATATTGCCAATGCGGAAAAGGAACGGGCGCAATTACAGCGTGAGGCTTTCACCCTATCTGACAACCTATATTTGTCGTTGAAAGCGATCCTGCCATCTGAACAGTTAGACATCCTTAATCGCGTACTTAGCCAGCAGACCATGACACTGGCCACCAGCGATGTAACCCTGACCGTAGATGCGCTAAAGACCTGGTTAATTCAGGCCGAAACGAATTGCCCCGGCTACTTACCTCTGCCTGGACTGAAGCTGGCCGTTGAAAACCTGACTGAACAACACACTCAACGAACGGCGGAAGAGATTAACCAGCGGTTGTCCGAGCTCACCCAGCAACTCAACGGTTTGAATAGGCAATTAGAGACCGCCGCTAACCTTGAGATAGCTCGCAGAAAGAAAGGGCAGCTGGAACACAAAGTTCGTGAGATCGACCTGCAAATCACTCGGTACGACGAGTTGCAGGAACTGATCAGAACGCAATCAGAGCGGAACGACCATAAGAAATCTCTGGATGGCCAGCTTACGACCTTAGTAAGCCATCTCGAGCATTCATTGGAAGCATTCGATCTTCTTGGCAAAAAACAGCTAAGCCTTCAAAGCGAACTGGATAAGCTCGAATTGTCGAACCAGACGATTTCACGATTACGTGAAAACCGTCGGGATGGGACTGTCGTCTTTGATAGTCTTGCTGACCTACCGCATCGGACGTGGATTGGTGGCGATATGGTAAAGATGGAAAATCTTGCCGATGTTCTGAGTAACTATCAACGCGAATGTGTCGAACTGCTTCAGCTCGGTAGTGAGCACGACAATAAGCTCGCACAACTGCACGCAGGTGGACTGACCAAATTTCAATTTACTGGTGGAGCCGAATCTGAAGCACTGAAGATTATCGAATTCGCTAACCACCTATCTCAAGAAGCCCAAGCACTAGATAGAAAAGCACGAAGCGCCGTCATCAATGTCACATCCTGCCTTCGAGAGCTTCGGGATGGTCTGCTGACCTTCAAGAACAAAATGCGGGACTTCAATCGCTTGCTTAGCCGGCGTCAGCTGTCAGACCTCTCAGTCTTCAAGATCGAGCCGATCGATGAACCCCAATTGGTCGAGGCAATCGAACAACTCATCAAGACGGCAGAACAAGCTGAGACGGGCGAATCTTTTAACCTCTTTGATCACGGTAGCGTACTCGATGACGATACCCTGAACAGGGCCAAAGCTCTGCTCATCAAAGAAGGTGAAATTCGAGGCTGTCTCAAGGTAGAGCACTTTTTCAGACTCGTATTTGTCGTCGGCAAAGCCGGCCGAGATCCGGAGTCCTTCGCCGATATGGATAGTGCAGCATCCAATGGTACTGTCCTGATGGCTAAGTTAGTGACGGGACTGGCCCTGCTCTACCTCATGCAAGACAACCGCCACAAGGTCCATGCCGTCTGCTATCTCGATGAGGCCTCAGCTCTTGATCAAACGAATCAGCGCAACTTGATTGAAACAGCCGGAGAGTTTGGGTTTGCACTGATTTTTGCATCCCCTGCGCCACTGGTAACCGCCAGATATTGTGTTCCGATAACCACCACTAAGCAAGGATTCAACCAAATCAGCCGGAAGAGTTGGCAGATTCTGGAGCCATTGGTTGCAGCTGAAAACCAGATTTCGGGGATTTCATCGGTCAAGACGGATCGGACCGATCAAGTGGTGGAGACATGAGCAAAGTCACGTCTGCAGCACTTGCCAAGCTTCTCGATACCAGCGCACCCGCAGTTGCTTGCAGTGTTTTCACAGTTGCTCAACGCAATGCCTTGGAAAACCTAGGAAGAAAAACCGGAGCCCTTCGAGCAGAAACTTCTGGCCGAGGCTCAGTATTTCGCATCCTGGACAGGAATGTTCTTGAAGGTCATCTCGGGGAGCTTCGACCACTGAGTCATGATCAGCTTGATTCCAGCATTCCGAATCGAGCGATGAATATTGGCCTAAGTCGTAATAGCAAGCTGGGGGCAACAACGCTCGATCAACACTATCTGCTTATCAAGGCAATCTCTGGCGACATAACCTGGGAAAACCCCAATGCGAACCCAACGAGAAGACTGAATCTCTCGGAAGTTACCGCGATAGCCGGTGTCGGAGCGCTTGCCCTGGACGAAGAAGATGCATGGTGTTCGGATGCCCCGTTGTGGCTGGTAGAAAATCAGGCTCTGTTTGATCGGTTGGACTGGCTCCCCAAAGGAACCCGGGGAACCATCGCCTACTACGCTGGCCAAATCTCTTCCAAATTGCTGAGATGGCTTAGCAAGCTTGATCGCGCACCGGAAGTGATCCTTTTCCCTGACTATGACGGCGTAGGGCTAATGAATTACGCTCGACTTAAAGCGACATGTCTGGCGCCCTGCTCGTTTTGGTTAATGCCAGACTGGAAACATCGACTCAACACGTTTGGCAATAATCAGATTTGGCGGAACACACAGCAAGACTTCCACTCGGCAATTGAACGTCTCCGCCAACTTGGGATGGAGGACGAGATCGAAGAACTGTGCGTGGCAATGAGTAGCCAAGGCCTAGCCCTTGAACACGAATCGATTTGGTTAATTTCCGGGAAACAAGGCTAATGGCATTCAGCCGAACAGCTTGGCACGGAGACTCTTGTCTACCTCAGGATGCCCCAGTCGCTGATTCCATTGTAGGCATGCTACATTTTCAGTCGGAAGTACTGGACCTGTTGCATGACATGCAAGGCACTCCACCATCCATGAGTCATTATCAATCTCGATGGTCGCCACCTGTTCTTTACCGCAAAAGAGACAGCTTTCAAGCTGCAACACAGAATATCTCCCGCTCGTATTATGCATAAATATAACTCAATGACATTTTCTCATCCGATCCGTTCGCGAACGAGATGTATTGCACTGCTTTCGGCGCTAATATTTTCGCTTTCGGCGCATGCTGAGAATTTCATACAAGGACGTGTAGTCGGTGTGTCCGACGGAGACACCATCACCGTTCTCGACGCCAATCGCCAGCAGCACAAAATTCGCCTTTCAGGCATCGACGCCCCGGAAAAGGCACAACCTTTCGGCCAGCGATCCAAGGAAAACCTTTCGCAACTGATCTTTGGCCGTGAGGTGGCTGTCGAATGGCGCAAGAAAGACCGCTATGGCAGAACCGTTGGCAAAGTCATGGTCGCTGAAGCTGCCTGCCGCGAGGCCAGTTGTCCCAAAGTTCTGGACGCCTGCAATGCCCAAATAGTTGCCGGTATGGCCTGGTGGTATCGACAATATGCCAAGGAGCAAGAGCATGATGATGCCCATCGGTATGAGCAATCCGAACTGGAAGCTCGCACTCGTAGAATCGGTCTATGGACTGAGTCACAGCCGACACCCCCCTGGGACTGGCGCAAAGAGAGAAAGATCCACGCAAAATGACGGCAAAGTCGCTACCCACAACCATTGACGAGGCCGTCGGCGTGATTTTGGTCATACTCAAGGAAAAGGACCTGAACGACATCACGCAAATGCCCTTCGCTGATCTTTTCAACCTTCACTTTGGTCTTGGCCAGTGGATACGGAACAATCTTGGTCTCTGGCAGCCGGATAGTGCCCTCATGAAGGCTATCCAGGCGCAGACCCCTGAAATTCATCCAGATGACGCCTCCACGGTCATCATCGAAGCCCTCTGGCATCGCCTCCAAGAATCCAAGCCAAAGGTTCACTGAGTCATGTGCGGCCGATTCGTCCTGGCAACGCCACCAGCTACGCTGATCCAGCGCTTTGGCCTTACCTCTTGCTTCGACTACAGCCCCAGATACAACATCGCCCCGATGACCAACATCGTGGTGATACGACAGAACACGGAAGGTGAGCGAACGGGTGAGTTTCATCGCTGGGGCTTGCTACCCAGTTGGTCCAAGGATCCCAGCATCGCCGCCAAACTCAATAATGCGCGCGGTGAAACGGTCAATGAAAAGGCATCCTTCCGTTCCGCCTTCCGTCGCTCGCGCTGCATCATCCCCGGGGAAGGCTTCTACGAGTGGAAACCCGTCGATGAGAACGGCCGCACGGTGAAGCAGCCCTACTACATCCGCCCGAGAACAGATGGCGAGCTATTTCGCTTCGCGGGGCTCACCGAGCGCTGGACATCACCGACTGGAGAAGAAATTCTCAGCTGCTGCATCATCACGATTGGTCCCAACGCTGTGATGGAACCAATCCACGAACGGATGCCTGTCATTTTTTCCGCTGAGGACGAAGCGACTTGGCTCGATCCGGCCAACAACGACCCGGAGATGCTGCGCCGCTTTATCCGCCCGGCCGATCCCGCAAACATGATGGCTTTCACTGTAAGCCGTGCCGTCAATTCTTCCCGTAACGAATCTCCTGATCTGATTGCTCCCGTATGAAGATTTATCTTGCTGGCCCAGACGTTTTTCGCCCGGATGTCGCTGAATGGGCTACGACCGTCCGAGAACTTTGCCGACGCTATGGATTCGAACCATTTCTTCCGGTAGATTACAAGGAAACAAAGCCCGAGAAGATCTTCCAATCGAACATTGATCTCATCAGCAAGGCACAGATTGTTGCTGCCAATCTCGATCCCTTTCGTGGTCCTGAACCCGATTCTGGAACGGCCTTTGAACTGGGTTATGCACTGGCGCTAGGCAAAAAGGTCTGTGGATACGTAACTCGTCTGGATACGGTGGCACAGCGTGTCGAAGCCGCTGAGAACCGGAGCGAGCCCCCAGCCCCTTATGGCGACAAAATCACCGATCGCAATGGACTGATGATCGAGAATTTTGGTTTGCCCTGCAACCTAATGCTGTCGATACCGGCAAACATCGTCGAAGGTGGCTTGGAGGGTTGCCTTCAGGCAATTCGTTCCAAACCAACGGTCGCCGCATGAACACGCGCTTTCGTCCAGCCGTCAGTGAGCCCATCTTTCTCGTCTTCTCGCGAGAGCAGATAATGGCAATGGATCTCCATGAGCCCTTACAGGTACTGCGCCAACTCGCCGGTAACCCTGAAAAGGCCGTCGCCGCCTGCGGGCGTATCAGTGTGGTCATCGATGGATACAACGCCGATTCGCGAGAATTATTCGAAATTCCCGAAGTTCGTCGCTACATCCAGCAACTCAATGCTCTCTGGCCATACTGGTTTTTCTTCCTGTCTCAAGCCGATGATTCGATCAAAGTCATCGAAAGTTGCCTCTGCGACAGCATCGAAGTCGTCCCCGGCGTCACATCAATCGATACGGAGCAGCTCAACGAGTGTCTAACTCGGCATTTCTCTGCGCTGAACAGCTATTGCGAAGCGATCAATCTTCCCGAAAGCAAGATCCAGGAGATTTCGGAAGGCATCATCAGCTTGATCCAGAACTCCGCTGTTGAACGGATTGAGGGGGATGACTATGAATAATCCCGCGACTAGACAGATCACACTGGGTAGCCCTTACCGATGAATGCTCCGCAACCGAATAATCCGCTTCACGGCATCACCCTAGAAAGAATGCTGACTGACTTGGTGGCCTACTATGGTTGGCAGAACCTTGGACAGCAGATTGAAATTCGGTGCTTTACGCATGACCCCAGTATTTCATCGAGCCTCAAATTTATTCGGCGCACCCCATGGGCACGAGAACGTGTTGAAACTTTGTATGTGGCCATGATGAATCAGAGTTCAACATAGTCTGATCGATGAAGTTTCAGAGGCTCATTCCTTGAGCTATGACTGTGTCACACTCGCTGCTTTACTGATTTCAGCTGTTGAGTTGGTCGATGCGGGGTAGTGTGTTGGCTATGCCAAAATCGGTCTTTAACGAACTGCGTTCAATAGGAGTGGGTTAGATGGCCTTGGACTTTGCAAAATTAAATGCCGGAACAGCTGCTAAACAGACGGATCCGCGAAAAATATTCACCACTTTGAAGCGCGATCCTCGCTTCAAGCGCCCATTAGATGAGCAATCGGACGTCCTAGACGCCTGGTATGAGCGGAGGAACGCTAGGGACTTGACCATCAAAATGAATACCGGCGGGGGCAAGACCGCTGTTGGCCTGCTCTGCCTTCAAAGCTCACTCAACGAGAACGTGAAGCCTGCGGTATACATCACTCCTGACCCGTTCCTTGTAAAACAAGTACGCGACGAAGCGCGAGCGCTTGGGATTGCTACAACCGATGACGAAAAGGATCCAGACTTTCTCACAGGCCGCTCAATCTTGGTGGCTAATGTGCACAAGCTTTTCAATGCGCGTTCGGTATTCGGAGTCGGCGAGAAGAAGATTCAAATTGCCTGTATCGTTATCGATGATGCGCACGCTTGCCTGGGAGTAGTGCATGAGCAGTTTTCGATAAAGTCTGATGCTGGAAGCGCGGTCTACGATGGCCTTTTGGACCTATTCGAGGAGGATTTAAAAGCTCAATCGCCTACCGGGCTGCTCGACATTAAGGCGAAAGACCCTTCCATAGTCATGACGGTTCCATATTGGAGTTGGCAAGCGCGTCAAGACCATGTCATTAGCCTCTTGCACGCCCAAAGGAATTCTAAAGAACTTGAGTGGAGCTGGCCATTGCTAAGTGAGTGCATCCCTCTTTGCACCTGCTTGTTTGGCGGCGGCCGGCTCGAGATTACGCCGCGCTTCGTACCAATTGACCGAATCCCGGCCTTCGCCACCGCACAAAGGCGAATATATATGACCGCGACGCTTGCAGACGACACGATTCTGGTCGGTCATTTCCGGGCCGATGCCAATGAGGTAACGAAGCCCATTCGGCCAAAAGGAGGTGGAGACATCGGAGACCGAATGATCCTCGCACCGCAGGAGATCAACCCAGACTTTACGGTCGAAGAGATTCGAGAGCTGGTATCGAACATCGCAAAAGACCTTAACGTCGTCGTCATCGTACCGTCGAAGCGCCGGGTGGACTTCTGGAATGAAGTTGCTGATCAAATCTTGGATAAGGACAACATTCATGCTGGCATCGAGCATCTAAAGGAAGAGCACGTCGGACTTACCGTGCTGATTAACAAGTACGACGGCATCGACCTTCCTGGTGATGCGTGCGAGCTCCTGGTTATCGATGGCCTACCGGAAGTGTACGGCCTTGGCGAGCGCCTTGAAATGCTGCTTCTCGACGGGACAAAGAGGCAATTGGTTCGCCAAGTACAACGAATCGAGCAGGGCATGGGTCGTGGTGTGCGCTCAAGCGATGACCACTGCGTAGTGCTGCTGCTCGGTGGAAGATTGACCCAACGACTTCATCAGCCCGATGCCGAGGCTATGTTCTCATCGGCAACCCGAGCCCAGATAGCTCTTGGAAAGGAAGTCGCAAATCAGGTCCGCGGGAAGTCTCTTGAAGAGTTTGAACGGATACTAGATCTCTGCATTGACCAGGACGACGAATGGGTCCAAGCTGGCCGAAATGCTGTTGTGAATGCACCACCGATCAATGACGGTCACCTCGATGAAAACCAAGTGAAGCTACGAGAGGCTTTTGATGCCGCCCGTATTTCACGCTACGACGTTGCGATTGAGATGGCCCAGGAAGCCGTAAACGTGACGGTAGATCCCCTAGTTAAGGGTTACCTAAAACAGCAATTAGCCGAGTACACCAATTTTTTGAATCCTGCGAGGGCGCAAGAGCTGCAGTTATCTGCCTTGTCCTACAACTCGCGACTGCTAAAACCAATCGCCGGTGCTACCTACAGCAAGCTTAGCGCTCCTGCCACGAGCCAAGCTGCGGCAGCCGTCGCCTTCATGATGAAATTTCTTGAGGGAAACGACCTTGTCATTTGGGCGAATGGCTTACTTGACGACCTCGATTGGGGTGAGGAAGGTTCGAAGCGATTCGAAGCAGCCATGATGGACTTGGGTCTGTTCCTTGGATTTGGATCGGAGAGACCAGAGGACAAAATTGGCAGAGGTCCGGACAACCTGTGGGCACTGGGGGGACTCAAATACATTGTGATCGAGTGCAAGAGCGGCGCTGTGAAGGCCGAGAGAATTTCTAAGGCCGACACAAATCAGCTAAATGGTTCAATCGTCTGGTTCACAGAGAAATACGACAAGACTTGCATCATGACGCCCATATTGGTCCATCCAAAGACGGTCTTCGAGCACGCGGCCTCGCCACATGCCGACATACGGATAGTCAACAACGCTGGCCTAACGAAATTGCGCGATGCGATTCGAGCTTACTCGGTGTCGTTGGCCACAACTGGAGGATTCAAGGACGCAAATGAAGTGGAGAAGCAGTTACGCTTTCACAAGCTCTCCGCTGCTGATATTGTCGGTCTTAGCACCGTCGCGCAAGGTGCGAAATAAGATATGCCTCAGCGTCATTATCGAATTTGTAGCGATCTCTGTTCGACAAAACTTTATGTGAGCGAAACATGCGCCTTGGGGGGCGGCACATGCCGTTGGACTAACGGTGACGAAGACCCGTCTTCAGCCGTTTGCAGAAGTACCGTTATCGAAAACCATGTCCGACAAATTCGAATACTAAACGTCGTAAAGCAGACCTTCGCGAACGTCGGCATTCCTGCCGATAGTACAGTTATCGACAAGCTCCGCCACAACCGCTGACAACGCCAACCCACAATCCCGTTCAATCTTCAGCGCCAGCAGGTGATCGGCCCGCGTGATGCCTTGGTTGATGGCAACGACCGGCTTGCCCAGCCGATGTGCTTGTTCGGCAAACCGGTAGCCGGAATACACCATCAGCGACGAACCGACGACCAGCAAGGCTTTCGCGGCTTCCACTATCTGCTGGGCAGCTACGACCCGTTCTCGCGGTACGTTGTCGCCGAAGAAGACCACATCGGGTTTGAGTAGGCCAGCGCACTCGGGGCAATCGGGGACGGTAAAGCGTGCATAGACGGTATCGACAAGGTGGGCATCGCCATCCGGGGCCAAGCGTGCGGTTCGCGCCGGGTCGTGATCGAAGTCAGGGTTTGCATCCTTGAGCCATTCCTGAACTTGGCTCCGGGAAAATTTGGCCTTGCACGACAAACAGCACACCTGACGAATGCCACCATGAAGTTCGATGATTGACTGGCTGCCAGTTGCATGGTGCAGTCCATCGACATTCTGAGTAATCACGGTCGAGACAATCCCGCCGAATTGCAGTTTGGCCAGCGCCTTATGCCCAGCATTCGGCGTGGCATTCGCCATGGTGGGCCAACCTACGAAGCTGCGCGCCCAATATCGCCGACGCGTTGCCGCCGACTTGAGGAAGTCCTGGTGCTGGATCGGCTGGGAGTGCTGCCATTGGCCATGCGGGTCACGATAAGCGGGGATACCGCTGCCGGTACTTAGCCCGGCACCCGTTATGACGGCAACCGGACTGCGTCCGAGAAGACCGATCAACTGCTCAAGATCCTCTGCGGACATGCCCATTATTCGTCACCGCAGGCTCATCGTCGAACTCCAACCCCCAATCGCCATGCAGATACCAGTCATCTCCAAGCAACTCCATCGGATGCTGGGTCCGATCGGATCCGTTACCGCACCCTAGGTCATCAACGGAGCAATATTTGTCGCAGCCCCAACAGATGCGTTCAGGATGCTTCGGGTTGCGCGGGAATTTCTTGGCCACGATCAGCGGGTAAGTTCCCTGCGCAGGGTCGGCAGCCAGGCATCCTTTGTGACGGGTCCATTACTGAACCGAATCCTGACAGGATTACCGTCTTGGATGACATCGGCGCCGAACGCGTCGGCTCCCCTCAATGGGCAATCTTTAGAGGGAGACCTTTCATGCTGGGCAATCAAGTCTGCTTCATCGATGAGCGAAATTACTGGCGCCTCAAGCAGACGACCACCTTCCAGCCAACTGGCCTTCGCGAACCCACCCACCGTGAGTACCTTTGCTGCTTCAAAACGATTGAAACGGAAATCGCCCAACTGAAGGAAGCGCTCAGCATGCGGGTGATAGCGCAGGTAGCGCGCCACCAGCAGGGCATCAGCCTCAATGGGATGGACTTCGCCCATCAGGGATACCCTTGCCATTTCCCCCTCGCCCAACGCTTTGGCGATCATCAGGCTCGCACGCGGATTGGCTGCCAGATTGCGGCTGTGCTCTGCAATACCCGAGATGAGGAAAACGGGGCGGTGGTGTTCATCCGTGACGAATGGAACGGCGCTCGCGAAGGGAAAGCCTTCAAGCGTGGTCGAGTGGGTTGCGAGAGCGGCTTCCTGAACGGAATGCAGCTGATCTATCAGAAGTTCAAGACGTGAAAGCATGATTTGATTGTAGCGGTTGCCAATGGGCAAAGAGCTGGTCAGGAAAGTTACTGCTGGACAGCGTCAGCCCGAAAAAAGTGCGATTTCAGGCCGTACTGTCAATCTACGCGCCAACAGGATCACCAGGTGAGCGAGTGGATGGTTATCTTGGGTCCAGTTGCTAACTGGAGACACCATGGAACCACTACTTTCGCTCCTTTTTTTGTCGGACTATTTCTGTTCATGATGTACCGCTTGTCATGCTGGATATTTGGCATCAAGCCTAGCGGTAAGGACTTTGCCAAATGGACCATTCTGGGAATCCTTCTCAGTATCTTTTTCGGCAAATGAAGGCATACCTATGACCGCTCAGGATCCTGACAGAATCCGCTACCAGCGACGGGTCTATGACCTATTCCCAGAACCGCTTGAGGATTACTTCAATGAGCACCGCCCGAAACCGGAATCCTTCGTTGGAATCTGTTCTGCCTGTTGGCGAGGCTATATGACTAGATGGAGCATTCGCAAGGGAAAGCTCTACTTAGACCGTATTCGGCCCTATCTGGATGGGGATGCCCGTGAGGACAAATCCCACGACGTCGCCTATCACCGTCACATGGCTGAGATATTCCCGAATTCACCCTCACCGATTTTCGCGGATTGGTTTTCGGGTGAATTGATCCTCGTGTCCGGCAAGATCATTGAATACGTGCATCTGCCGTATGCCACTGCGTATGAGAACGAAATCGTGATCCAGATTCACAGGGGAAACCTTGTCGGCCAACCCGTGACAACCACGCGCACCGTCGATGCTCAATCCGCAAACGATACCGGTATCCCTCATTTTCTTCGGAGCCAATCATGATCCAATCCCTCCCGTCAAAACGCCGCATTCGCCGCATGAACCGACGGCAGTGCAAGAAACTTCGGCTCGGCGAGTTCCAGGAACTGGTGTTTGCACTGCGTTGGACCAATCGTCAGGACTTGAACGAGGTCGAACAGGATGCTCAGCTTGACGCGTTGATCGAGTTCGTCGAGTCACGCGGCTTGCTCTTTGGCGGTGGATTCTCCCCGCAAGGTGGCGATGGCATCGTTGCCCGGGCTGGACGCAGCTCAACCAGTGAAGCTGATCGTGACGCGCTAGTGGAATGGTTGCGCAAACATCCCGATGTACAGGCGGTCGAGGCTGAACAGTTCGTCGACGGCTGGTACGACTAAGCAAAACGTTTGGTAGGTTGACAGGTTTCCAAATGATAACTATGATGGTTTCCAATAGGAAACTGTTAAGACCCGATCATGCCAACCCCCAATCGCGACGAAGATCACCTTGCCAAGCTGCGAGACTACTATGCCGAAGCGCGTCGTATCCCTACGCAACAAAGGATCGCCGACCTGATCGGCTTTTCAAAACCAGCCGCACGTAAATTCCTTGAACGGATTGAAGCTGAGGGATTTATCACTCGGACACCCGACGACGACGCCTGGATTCCTGCCCAACGATTCTTCGAACGCTCCCTGGCCGACGCCACTGTCCAGGCTGGTCACCCAGTGGCCACCGAAGGCGTAGCTGCCGAACCATTCTTCGTGGATGACTACATCGTTAGGCAACCATCGAAGACGGTAATGATCACGGTCAAAGGAGAATCGATGATCGACGCCGGTATCAACGATGGCGATGTGGCCGTCGTCGAGCGTGATCTCACCGCAAAGGTTGGCGATTTTGTCGTAGCCATTGTCGACAATGAATTCACACTCAAGGAACTGGGCTCCGAGCGAGGTCAGTTCGTTCTGAAGCCGCACAACAACGCCTTTCAGGTTATTCGCCCGAAAGGCCAACTCGAAATCTACGGCGTGCTCGTCGGCATCATCCGACGATATAGAACCTAGAGCCGGCAGCCATGAATTCCACTCGACGTATGGAAGGCTGCGAACCCTTCCAAGGGGGTCCTTCGCTCTTTTTTCAGCCTATGCCGGCAATCCCACTGCCCGGTTTCCCGCTGCTGGCCAAGGCAATACCGGCGGGCTTTCCCTCGCCCGCTGACGATTACGCCGAAGAGCGAATCGATCTCAACGACCACCTGATTGAACACAAGGAAGCAACGTTCTTCGTTAAGGTCGAAGGTAGCTCGATGACCGGCTTTGGCATCCACGATGGTGATCTTTTGGTTGTAGATCGATCAGTTCAACCTGGCGATCGCAGTGTGGTCGTTGCCGTGGTCGATGGAGAATTCACCATCAAGCAACTGTGCCGCATACCCGACGGAATACTGCTGCGAGCCGGTAGCCAGGCGCACTCAGACATTCTGGTCAATGGAGATCAATCCCTTGCCGTGTGGGGCGTCGTTCGTTGGTCGATCCACAGGGTAGATTCATGTCTCGCACTCTCGCGCTGATCGATTGCAACAACTTCTATGTCTCCTGCGAGCGCGCCTTCAATCCGAGACTCATAGGGCGCCCAGTCGTAGTTCTGTCGAATAACGACGGTTGTGTCGTCGCCCGAAGCAATGAGGTCAAGGCACTGGGCGTGCGCATGGGGGTACCCTGGTTCCAACTCAAGGACTTGGCCAAGAAGCACGACATCATTGCCCTCTCTAGTAATTACGCGCTATACGCGGACATGAGCAACCGGGTAATGAGCCTGCTCGCAAGTTTTTCACCAAGCCAGGAGGTGTATTCGATTGACGAATGTTTTCTGGATCTAACGGGGCTTGAGCATCGGGGGCTCACCGGCTATGGCCAAGAGTTTCGAGAAACCATCCAGCGCCATGTTGGCCTGCCAGTCTGCGTTGGAATAGCCCCTACCAAGACGCTTGCCAAACTGGCCAATCATGTCGCCAAGAAGCGGCCTGAATATGTTGGTGTATGCGACTTCACCAAATTCGATAACGCTACCCTTGACCAACTCCTCGACCAGATCGAGGTAAGCGAAGTATGGGGGGTTGGCCCACGCATCACTCCTCGACTGCAGGATATGGGAATAAAGACGGTGCTAAATCTTAAGAAGGCACCCCGGGGCAAGATTCGCCAAAGGTTTTCCGTCGTAATGGAACGTACCGTGGCCGAACTAAACGGTGAATCCTGCATTGAGCTGGAAGATGTCGCTCCGCCAAAGCAACAGATTATGTCTTCACGCTCTTTTGGTGTCCCGGTCTTCGACCTTGCCGAACTCAAGCAATCCGTTGCAAGCTATACAGCCCGTGCCGCTGTCAAACTTCGCAACCAGGCATCCCTCGCTAGCGCTGTACAGGTGTATATCCGCACCAGCCCGTTCAAGGAAAAAGAGCCCCAATACAGCCAGGGAGTAACGGTTCCGCTCCCCTTCCCCACCAGCGATTCAAGGACTCTCGTAGAGGCTGCGCTGACCGGCTTAAAGAGGATTTTCCGACCAGGGTTTGCCTATGCTAAATCCGGGATCATGTTGATGAATCTGATCCCGAAAGACCAGCGAGAAATGACGCTCTTTGATGATCCCGAGCAATTAGACCGGTCAGACGCACTCATGAACGTGATGGATCGAATCAACCGAAACTTTGGGAAAGGTGCCATCCGGCTCTTGGGGGAAGGTGCCGAACAGCGTTGGAAAATGCGAACGGGAAACAAGTCTCCCAACTACACCACCAGGATTTCAGATCTCGTCGTGGCCAAAGCCTAAAGCTTCATGATGAGGGCGGAGCAAGCCCAGAAGTAGGCCGAGATGGCTGCCAGGAAGGCAGCAAGGAAATCCAAGTATTCCTGGTGCATTGCAGATGATCTAGCTGCTCCCCTCATGGTACATGACCAGATTTCCATTGATGGCGGCAATCCGCCGACGGAAACTAGGATAGCCACTGAAAAACTCAGAGAAGCGGGACAAATCATTATCCCCTTCGATGAGGCGATATTCGTCGAAAGCAGCCAGAACATCCTCGGGGCTGGTCCTCTTTACCGCTGCTGCATCAGCAACGAATTCCCATTCCCTAAGCATGAACAGGTAAGCAAGAAGCAAGACGACGACGGCGCCGACAGGAACTCCAATCCAAAACTTGACAGCAGCCACCAGGCCGAGAATCGTTGCTTGTTTGATGGGGTGCTGATTGTCAACGTGCCCGTATTCATGAGCAAGAACGCCGCACAGTGCACCGTGCGTGAGGGAATCAACCATACGCGTACTCACGAAGGCCCGGTGGGTATCTCCAGAATTGACAGTAATGGCGATGAATCTCTCCGAGTCTACAACGGACACATACATCAACTGTTTCCCTGGGGGATGCCCGACTTGGCTACGCCGATCTGTGACCCGCCGCTCTGCCTCGTTCGCCGCGGCCAAATCTGAACGCCCTTCACTCCGGCGCTTTCCTTTACGGCGCTCCTCGAGGATCCCGATATCGTAGAGGGCTGCACGAATCCTGGCCCGCCGCTCTGGCGAATCAACAAGCCCCTTGCCGCAAAAGACGAGGACTCCCCCGCCCTGATAAGCGAGGAAGAAAACCATCAACCCGGCCACCCCCCCGGATAGCACGCCGCTGGCCTGGTGCGACAGTCCCAAACGCAATAACACGCCGTCAACGAGAGCGAGAAAGGCACTGATCGCGAAAAGTACGAAAAGCAGGCGATGTAGTCGGAGTGGAATCATGGCGGCATTGTATCTTGCCATCCCCCACCACAAAAATCGCCATTGCAGATCCATTCCTACGTCTAACCCATCAAAAACAGCGACATTTCCGTGATGACGTCTGTTTCGCTGAATGAGATCATCCACTCATCAAATGAGAGGTACGACATGGCTCATCTTCAACATCGACGCTTTCCCGGAAGCTTCCTCCTGGTCGCCGCCGTTTTGGCGATTCCATCTTTGCTCTACGGATTCGTGAGCGCGGCCGAGAAAGCCGACAAGTGCGCGGAAATCGCCAAGAGCGTTACGCCGCATGCTGACCAAGCCAAGGCGAATCTGAAATGCGAGTAACGACTGTTGGCGCCATTATTCTGAGCGCCCTCCCCTTCATTACGTTCGCTGCCGAGGGCGACTATTGCGTCATCCCAAAACTGGAAAAGGGAAAGCCGACGATTGTCGATGTACCCTACATTGATAAGCCGTTCTGCGGCATGGCGATGATCGATCGTCACTACGTTCGCCTAAGCGAGTTCACTAAGGCGCACGACGAAACTCCCGTGTCGTGCGTCACCGATACTTCCTGCACCAAGATGTCCCGATACTACCTGGACGAGAAGCGCGAAACCGAACCCTACATCATCATCTTCCAAGGGCCAAAAAAGCCGAAATTCGCATAAGCAGTTTTTTCAGAATCACCCACGTCGTTTCGGTACGCTCTTTGTAGTACCAGAAGGAGGTAAAGAACATGACGACCACAAATCTTGCAACAGCGAAGGAAGTAGCGACTGCCGTTGCTTCGTTGGGCTTCCAGGCATCCAGCGAAACCATCGGGGCCATCTCCCGCAACTGCCGCGAGGACTTCCTGGCGCACCTGTCCCGCTGCATTACGGACCAAGACCAGGATGGCCGCAGCAAGAAGTTCATCGGCAACCTGCTCCGCTGCCTTGCCCCGAACACCATCAATCGGATCAAGTCCATCTTCCCTGATGCGACCATCGACATGATCGTGCCCGTGGCAAAGGCGGTGCCGACCCGATTCCTTTCCGCTATTGATGCCACGCACGACCCGAAGCATGCTCGCCATGAGGATGCGAAAGCCTACCTCGCATCGATCTTCGCGCCGCCAGATCCGCGAAGCGAGAAAGAATCGCCGCAGTTTTCCTCGGAGCAACAGCACGATCAGCAAGAGGATCGCCCTGTTGACCAAGCGGCGATGTCCAGCCGCCAGGCGTCGGCGGGCAGCAAGAAATATCACTCGGTCCACGTGTACGGGTCGAACGCTGCGCTCTGCTTCAACGCAACCGACTGGAACGGGGCTCCAGGAGTTATGGTCGATGCCGCGATGCAAACCGGCCCCAAAACCTACGATTGGAAGAACGCTGTGCACGTGTGGCTCGACATCAATGAAGTCGGCGCGGTCCTCGCAGTATTCCGTCGTTGGCGCAAAGGCGTCGAGTTCTCCGCCCACGGCGCGCAGAACGACAAGGGTTTCGCGATCGAATTCCAAGGGCAACACTTTTTCGCAAAGGTCACCGCGAAGAAGGCTGCGGCCGGTGCCGTTCGGGCCGTGAAGATCCTTCCGTCGGACGCGATGTCTGTGTCGATCCTGTTCCTCACCCAGCTCGCGGAAAGCTATCCGATGATTCCGCTGAACGAGCTGCTGGCCACAGTGCGGGCCACCCACCAAATCGAAGATGCAGCCGCCGCCTGACAATGAAAGGGAAGCGGTTGAACAGGCGAATGGGCAGCCGCTGCTCGATCGCCTGAAGCGCCTTGGCGTCACTTCCTGGCGCGAACCCCTGCTCTGTCTTCCTAAGCTGTTTCAGGATTACTCGTCGATCAGCACGTTGAAGCAAGCTCTGCCCCAAAATGATGTGGTGGCCGAGCCCAAGTTGTTTACCCTCCTGGTATCGGAAAAGGCGGTCGTCCTCTCCCAACCTAAAAAGCGTCTTGTCATGACCGCCACGGACGGGATGCTCTCCGTGAAGATCGTCATCTTCGTCGTCCATGGCGTTGATGTCCCTACCTGGAAGGCCTTCGTGGAAGGGGACAAAATCCACCTCCGTGGAGTGCTCCAGAACTGGAACGGAAAGCTGCAGATTACTGGCCCAACCTTGATCGATCCGCAGCTGGTCGGCAAGGTGATCCCTATTTATGAAAAACGTCGCAGCGTGGTAGCAGATGGTGCCATTTATGACGCCACCCGATACGCTCTCGAGCACCATCTGAAAGAGACGATTGACTACCTGGTCAAGAGCTACCACGGCCTATCGGAGATCGATATCCTTCGGCGAGCTCGCCTCAAGGCCCCATCCGTCGAGGTCATCCTGCGCGCTGCCCATCAACCGACATCCGAGAATGAAGGAATTCGAGGCATCGCAGGCATGCGCCGCCTGGCAGCGCTCTCTGTCGTTGAGAATGCACGGCGCCTCAAGAAGCGCGCCCCTGTGCCGGAATCCGTGGTGTCCATACCAGACACCCTGATACAGCAACTGACCGCGATACTTCCCTACCATCTTACCGGCGACCAGCGTCGCTCTATTGGTGAGATTGTTGCAGACATGGCTTCGGATCTTCCTATGCGTAGGGTTCTCAGTGGCGATGTTGGTAGCGGCAAAACCCTCCCCATCATGATTGCCGCACTGGCGACGCAGCATCTGGGGAATAGGGCCGTCATCCTTACCCCAAATGGCCTTTTGGCTGATCAGTTCGTGAAGGAATGCAAGGCTCTGTTCGGAGAAGACAGCCTGGTCATCTCGGTGACTTCCGGAACCAAGAAACTTGATCTTTCCAGCAATCCAATCCTGGTCGGGACAACTGCCCTTCTCAGCCGTCTCAAGGGTGAGCCTCCCCCTGCCCTGTTCTGCGTCGATGAGGAGCAGAAGATGTCTGTCAGTCAAAAAATCGAACTGACAGGGTTTGCGAGTAATTATCTCCAGGCGACAGCCACGCCAATCCCCCGCACAACCGCATTGATTACCCATGGCGCGATGGACGTCTCGGTTTTGAAGGAGATGCCCGTGGTGAAGAACATCACCACGCATATCGTCGCAGCCGGGGAGCGTAAGCGCCTCTTCGACCATACGCGAAAGGTACTCGCTTCCGGCGGCCAGATCGCCATCGTCTATCCGATCGTCAACGACGATGAGCAAGAAAAGAAAAGCGTTGTCGCCGCAGCTGCCGAATGGGAAAAGCAGTTTCCCGGCCTGGTGGGGATGGTGCACGGGAAAATGAAGGAGGCTGAAAAGGTTGCTGCGGTCAACGGACTCAAGAGTGGCGATCAAAAAATTGCCGTTGTGAGCAGCGTCATCGAGATCGGACTGACCTTGCCAAGCCTTCGTTCTTTGATCGTTGTGCATGCAGAACGCTATGGCACCAGCACACTGCATCAACTCCGAGGACGGGTGGCCAGACTCGGTGGCAACGGCTACTTTTTTCTGTTTCTACCGGAAACCGTTGCGCCAGAGACTATGCAGCGCCTTCAGCTGCTCGTCGACCATAGCGACGGCTTCACCTTGTCCGAGAAAGATGCCGAATTACGCGGGTATGGCGATCTCTTTGAAGACGCTGAACGCCAAAGTGGAAACAGCCGAAGCACGGTCTTCCGCTGTGTGGACCTCACCCCCTCTGAGATTCATGCGGCGACTATCCATGAGTCTCTGCCCTCCTAACAGCACGAAAGAAATACATAGAAAGGAAAATGCATGTTTGGCCCGAAGAAGCAATCCACCGCCCCAATACCCAATGGTATCGATAATTTGATCCATAAGCTCAAGGCTCTGCCGTCGACGATCGACCTGATCGTCGCCGCAACCATGGGCGGGTATTCCTTCGTGGCCATCTATGTCGACAACGCTAAATTCGTCGGCCTGGCCTGCATTCTAATCGCGCTGATCTTCGCCGTCCTGGGCATCTCCGCAGTGACTCGCGAAATGAATGATTTCAAAGTAGTCGAGCAAAACTCGAACCCCGAAGCCCTTCGTATGATGAAGACTCAGCGATTCGAGAAATACCTGGTGGCCCTCTTCAGACTGGATGGCTACCAGATTCGCCCATCGATTGACGAGTTGCACCGTCAAGACGATGCTGACCTGATAGCGGTCAAGAAGAAGGAAACAATCCTCATCCAGTACAACCATTGGGATGAGGATATTGTCGGGACCAAGCCAATTCAGTCGCTCCACAAGGCTGCCGCGGCGGTGCGCGCTCAGGGCGCAACAGCGATCAGCTTCGGTCGATTCTCTGCGGAGGCCGTGGATTGGGCAAGACGAAAAGGGGTTACCTTGATGACGATGCAGGACGTGATCGACATGGCATGCCGTCTCACTGGCCTCACCCCAGAGGAAACTGCTGCCGAGCCGGACGAGGAAGTGGTGGTAGAAAAGGCCGATGATGAAGCTGAGGTGGTCCGTGGCCACCATCGCTTCCTCTTTGTCGACTTCGCCGGCCTCGAGCATGGGCTTGCGCGGCTCAGCGAGCTGCTTCTACAACACCCCGCCTACCAAGTGATCGCTTCAACTATCCCTCCCTTGAAAAGCATGGAAGACATCCGAGTCTCACTGGGGGAATGTGGCGATCGCTTGGCTGGCAATTTGGAGGTGGCCCAAGACGGACGGTACTTTGCCATCCAAAAGCATCTACAGGCATCGAGGGAAGGAAAGCATGCAATCTGGCTGGCCGTAGATTCTGAGCCGCGTCAGTTTCCTGAAGGTTGCGCAGAGCTGATTGCTGTTAATCGTGCATTCGGCTTCGACGTCTCTGCATCCCAGCGCCTAATTGAAGCAATGGTGATCATTGATCGGCGAAGCATCGCCGGCGCCAGCTAATGGCGGGCTGAACTACCGTTGCCTGCGGACTCAGCCTTGAATCGCAGAATTGTCGCAATCCGATGCTCGATCCACTCCGATTTGTTTTCAACGGAGTCGGGCACGTCCTTCGCGACCTCACGCACAAAGCGGCTGACCTCCGCCTTGCTCCCCTTGACCTCGGCCAGTTGGGCAATGACGTTCTTATGGATAGTCACAGAAGTTTTCTGTCCACCGATCGAAACGGTGAAATGCTCGTTCTGCTTGCGGGATTTCTTGGGCTTCACCTGGGCCGCAGCAAGGGCTTGAGTTACAGCATCCTTGATGATGTCGGTCAGGTCGGGAGGATACAGAGCTTCCTGCGGTCGACCAAGAAGCTTGGCGGCCTTTTGCCGATAGGTTGAGGCGAAGGCACCAATCGCCTCGTCATCGGCTCCGCTTTCGACGAGACCACGCACCGCCCCTCCTACGAGGGCGTTGAGCTGCCGATCCTTGATCTCATCGTCGTTCATCACGTGAGTATAGCGTGCATGCCCATAAGCGCCTACTGGCCGGATCGGTGCGCATCACTATTTTGATGCGCCATGACGGCTTTGCGTTTCTCAGTCTGCCTTTTTCGATGCGCTAACGACAGTAGCGCATCAGGCGCATTGATTTTTTTATGCGGAATGTACATAGAGTTTTGGGCCGATTTGCCTAAACATTAAGCACCGCGCCCTGGTTTTCAGGGCTTTTTTTGCCCAAAAGAACAAAACAACTCGCCCCAGGCTATCCGCGATCGGGTGCCCTGCTCCGCTGTTTCTTATTTTTCAATAAACAATTCCCAATGTTCCGGTCTGAATTTACTGCGTAACAACAACAGGTTAGGTTGCGAAAGTTAAGGAATTGTGGACAGTTGGCGGCCCAAATGGGCGGCGTCTACGGAGATATTGGTGACGGTCGCAGGAAGGTTCGAGAACAGTCTATGTACAGGTTGAGGAAACCAGGAGAGGATCACCCGGCTTTTGGGGACCTTCTATGTACAACCCGATGACTGGCCCATCGGAAAAAAAGTCTGTGGCATCATCCGCAATCAAATCCCATAGACTGATCGAGCGAATGTGGCGGAACGTAGAACACACACCATAGAAGATACTGATTTCGACATGCGCCAGCATGAGCCGGAGCAGCGAAATCTCTTCCCCACGGAAGATCTCATCGTGCCTGAATCCTTGCAGAAAATGCGCAAGGCCGTCGCCGCTATTCACGCAATTCCCAGGAATCCGGAAGACTCTCAGAACCTGACCAACCGGCGAGTTTTCGACGGGTTGATCATCGTAGCCCAAATCCACTGTCGGCAGCGGGGCAAGGAATTCATACAGCGGATTCGGGATGAGCGCGTGTCCCCATTGTTCGAGGTGCGCACCTCAGAATTGGGCAAGCTATCCGGCATACCAGGCAAGAACTACGACCGCATCATCGAAGAGATCAGTCGGATCTACGAGATGGATTTCGAGTTCAATGTGTGCGCAGAGGACGGCGAAACCATCTGGGAGAACAGGGCTCGACTTCTATCGAGCCTTGGGGTCGGCAAGAATCACAAACGCGGCTATATCCGTTTCGCAATGGATCCGGAGATGCTGATCCTGCTCCTGGAACCAAACCTCTGGGCGTCATTTTCGCTGTCCGTTATGCACGACCTCGGCACGTCGGCGGCATATGCGCTCTTCCAGCAGACCTATCGCTATATCAACACCAACCAAAAGCTGACGGCGGCGTTACCGACAAAGACATGGATCGAGTTATTGGTCGGAAAAAATCGGTATGTCAAAGACATCGATGGCAAGGAAGTTATCAATTACGGTGAGTTCAAACGGCGCGTCCTGAATGATGCGATCGAGAAGGTCAATGAGGTCCCTGCGCTCTCCTACAACATCGAGTTGAAGGAGCACAGGCAGGGAAATCGGGTGGCCCGCCTGCAGTTCAAGTTCACCCCCAAAGAACCTACCCTCCAACTCGAGTCGACTTGGCCAGAGGATATTCTGGCCGTCCTAAAGTCGATCGGATTCATGGATAAGGAAATTGCCGACATCAGTCAAGCACACTCCTCCGCGTCCGTTGCAGACGCCATCTACCGATTGAAGGGGGCTGAGCAAAGGCTAAAGTCCGAGGGCAAGTCTATTTCTTCTAGGAAGCCTTACTTCCTTGGCATCCTCCGCAACATCACCGCCGGCGAAGACGAGATCGACCCAGAAAAGATCGAGGCTGAAGTTCGGGTGGAAATGGCGGAACGTGCGGCCGAGGAGCGGAAGAGAAAGATGCACGAGGCCTACGATGAGCATCGCCGCAAGCGATTCTCTGCGTGGGTCGCATCCCTGTCCGTGGAAAACCGCAAGCAACTGATTGCTGACTATGAGGCCAGCGAGGACTTCAATCCCGTGCTGGGGAAATCCTTGAAGAAGATACTGACCGAAGAGAATAGAAGCGGACTATCCACACTTCGCGTCTGGATGGAAAAGCACCGGTCCGAGACCTTGGCCAGCGTCTTCAATACACCTGAATATCAGAGCCTCGAAGGCTGGATGATGTGGAAGTTATCTGGTGATGATGCGATCGAGGCCTAATCGACGTCGACCCCAAGCTCATGGAGCTGTGAGCTCATCTTGCGGGTCTTCGCGTCCAGCGCCACAAAACGCTGCAGGAGCTGGTCATGCCTAGCCTTCCAAAGGATGCCATCACCCGTGTCGTCGCTGGCAGCCTTCTGACGTTCAGTGGCGATGACCGCATGCGGCATGCTGCCCTGCCCTGCTTTGACCATTTGCCGAAGATCATCAACTCCCTGGAGCAACATCCTCTGGGAATCCTGATGACCGGCCAGAAGCTTATCAACGTCTGCCCGCGCGCTGATCAGGGATCCTCTCAAAGCTTGATTCTCTGCCTCCAGCACCTTTTCCCGAGACAGGCTTGCGTTAAGGGCGTCTTCAAGTGCTGCAATCCGTTGAGGGAGAGATTTGGTACCGCGGCCAATCAGCGTGGCCGGCGTGCTGCGCTCTGCCTTGGCAAGCTCCTGTACGACCGTACTGGCAGATCCCCCACCGACCTCCTTGAGAATGTCGCGGTGGGTCAATGGCTTTCCAAGAGCAATACGCTCCTGGATTACCTCCTGAATTCGCTCCCGATAGGAATGCCGAGAACGCTTGGATGCAATCGATTCGCTCATAGTAGCGGAATAGTAGCAAACGCTACGATAATGTTCGGAAAAATTAACAAACAGTCGTGGAACAAGCGATTTCCGTGGAACATAAAGGGGGCTAAACTAGCGAAAGCCCTTGTGATTGCTGGAATTCAAGGCACATCGAAATCGACAGACAAAAAGCCGTGAAACATTGATGAAGTTCTTCAGCGGAGATGGCGATTCGCGCCAAAAAGAACATTCCAACATCAATTATCGTAGCCGCGATGGAAGAGAAATGCAAGGCTCGCTGTTGCCAGCAGCGAAATCCCAGTTCCGCGCGGACACGCACCGCGCCTGACTTTTTCACCGAACATATCCATTCCTACACGTAAACCCCAGTTTACAGCTGTATTTCACTATTGTGGATTTTCAGAAGTCAACCATACTCTCGCAATCTTGGAGATCGCGGGTCAATGGGAAACGGAAAACTTTGTGAAAAAGAGATGGTAGGGTATGTTTATATCGAAACTGTTGGTATGGTAAAAGCACGAAAAGATGAATTTTGCCTACCAGCATGATTGACAAACAATGAAAGCTCAATAATAATGCGCGAAGGCAACAATAAGGACGAAATAGAATGAGCGACATCAGGCCCACCTATGCATACATTGGCGCCGTTGAGCACCGTCTGAAATCGGCGGCAGTTCTCCTCGGTATATCCGAAAACACGCTGCGCACGACCCTGGCGGAAAGCGGCATTGAGGTTCGCCGCGCCAACCAGGACAATCCGAATGCTCCGGCTGTTCGGCTCTTCGATCTGCCGACGATCTTCCAGATCGCTGAGTACCGCCGTGCAAAGAAACTGATCAAGGGCCCAGATGGCAAAAAGCCCATTGTCATCGCCATTGAGATCATCAAGGGGGGCACTGGCAAGACGACCACCGCCGCCGAGGTCACGGTACAGCTTCAATTGCAAGGGTTGAAGGTCCTGGGGATCGACATCGATATCCAGGCCAACTTCACCCAGCTGATGGGCTACGAAGCAGACCTGACTGGAGACGAGGCCGCACTGTACGGACTGACCGAAGAAGGCATCGTAAACGGAACGTTCGCTACCATTTGCGGCCCCTTCATCGATCGCAACAGACGCTCCGTTGATGCGAAGGCGGTCATTAAGTATCCATTCGGCCCCAATGGTCCGGCAATCATTCCCGCTGACACCTTCTTCAGCGACCTTGAACACGACATTTCAAAAACCGGTGGCAAACGTGAGCTGGTGTTCCAGAAGTTCTTCAAGGAATCCCTCGCCGGCAACGTGCCGGGCCTGAATGTGGGCGACTTCGACGTCGTTCTCTTCGACTGCCCGCCGAATATCAGCTTCGTAGCCACGAACGCCCTCGCCTCCGCTGACATTGTTATCGCGCCGGTGAAGATGGAGTCGTTTTCGGTCAAGGGCCTCTCGCGCCTGATTGGCGAGGTTCAAACCCTCAAGGCCGAATACGGTAGCGAGGTAAAGGATCCTGAAATGGTCATTCTGCCCACCTACTATTCCACCAACCTACCGCGGGTTGGCCGCATGCAAGAGAAGTTGTCGCAGTATCGGGCCAACACCTCCCCCGTGTCGATCAGTCAAAGCGAAGAGTTTCCGAAGTCGTCGGATACCTACATGCCACTAACGTTGATCAAGCCGACGTGTCAGCCAGTAAAGGAATACCGCATGTTTGTTGATCATCTCATCAAGAAGATCAACGAGGTTTCCAAGGCTCGCGCCAGCTGATGAAGTAGGAGGAGAGAATGAAGCAGCGAGTAATTAAACGGCCCGACATGCCATTAGTGGCCATCGGCGCTCCGGCATCTGGCGCCGACACGGGGGAGATTCCGGCTGTAAGCGCATCAACCCAACCCCCTGCCCCCTCTCCCCTCCTCCACCTGGCTGGAGCCGAGGAGGTGATCGACATCCCGGTCAACAGACTCCGCGTTTCACCATGCAATGCGCGGAAAATCCGCTTGCCAAAGCGGGTGTCGAAGATCGCTGAAAGCCTGAAGAACAACGGCCAGAAAGATTCGCTTTACGTCTATCCCGGGGTCGGGGATGACAAGGGTTATTTTATGGTCCTTGGCGGAGAGACCCGGCGTTTGGGTGCTTTGCAGATTGCCCTCCCGACGCTGAAAGCTTTTGTCGATCGGAAGGTTGATCCCACCGACGCGCTCAGTCTGACCAGGATTTCCAACATCCTGAACGATTCAGCTGACGAATGCGATCTTGATCGCGGGATGGTTGCCGTCGACTTGATCGAGAAAGGTCACACCCAGGGTGAAGTTGCCGAGGTGCTTGAACTTGAAAGCCATACGCATGTTCAGCGGCTGATGAAGCTGGCCTCGTTGCCGAAGCGCTTCGTCGATTTCGGCCAGGACTACCCCGAGAGGTTTTCTGCGAGCCTGGGCGCTTACATCAGCCAGGCGATCGATCGGCACAGCGAGGATTTCGCTTATGACCTCCTCAAAGCTGCCCTCATCGACGAATTGTCGCATCGCAAGATCGCAAAAGCCATTGAAGCCGGTCCGGGCAACAAGCAAGCTGGCCGGGAGCGTGGTAAGCGTCTCCGTCGAGATGGCGGATTCGATATCCCAACCCCCTCGGCACCGGGCGGCCGCTACGACGTTTACAAGTCGAAGACGCCTGGGTTGAAAGTGTTGAGGCTGCAGGTTGAGATCCCCGACGAATTAGCGAAGGACTTGAACGAGAAACTGACCGAAGTCCTGACCCAATTCATCCAAACATCGAAAGAGCAACAGTAAGTAGGTATAGAGGATAAATGAGCGGAGTTGTTATAAAACAGGCATCCATCGCCCGCCGTGCAGGTTGGCAGATGAAGCCTGTTTTCCTTCACCATGTTTGCGCGTTAATGCGCAAACCATCCCCCTGGAAGCCCGCAATGCACGTCGACGCGCAAACCGAGCAGCCACCCTCCCCTGCCATTTCTTGGCGCACCGCGTTGCACGTCGATGTGCAGCCATTAGTACACCACTTGTGTCGCCATCGTCGTCAGCGTGTTTTGCACGTCGACGTGCAATTTGCTGCTGCACCTGCAGTAAGTGTTTTGCACGTCGACGTGCAAAGCCCGTTTTTACTGTCACCGAAAGTCCGATCTGGTGGCCTCAAGCCAACCAGGAGGCGTTTGCACGTCGACGTGCATCGGTGGCACGGCAAACGGCAACGGTGGGCGGGATGATCTCGCCACACTCAAAACAAAAAACAAGTAGACGACTGAGGCCCAGGCAAAACCTGGGCCTCAGTTATTTTGGGGATCGGGAATGAGATAGCGAAAAACGGAAGGAAGAAAAAGAAAACGCCTCAAAGCGACAACTTTGAGGCGTTGGGAGAGAGGGAGTTTAGGTCTCTCGTTCAGACAAACGAATACTAAACGCCCTCCCACGCAAAGTCAAACATTTTCATCGGCTGAAGAAGGCCGAGGGGGTATTTATGCCAACAGTTACTAAGACCGTTGGAAGTGGAGATATTGTCGCTACACGAGCGAGATGGGTGCGTCCTCGGAGGCGTCGGCCAGCGGTGGCCGTGCCAGCGCGGTACCGTAACCGGCCGTCGCAAGTGAGAGTTGCCATTTACAAGACTTGGGAAGTATCAGTATCTTTAGGGTTCACGAAGTCAACGACAGCAGTATTGCAAGCGATCATAGCGGCAGGCGTTGCCGTAAATGATCCTTTGGTGCCAATCTTCGCCAGGAAATCCACGCTTGCGAAAATGGCCGAATGCAGTGAGGTGACGGTCTATCGAGCCATGCGCCAACTTGAAGACGCTGGGTGGATATCGAGATCAGAACAGGTTCGTCTTGACGATGGGTCCATGGATATTGGCCTTCTCTCGATCACGAAGAAGTTGGCAGCTTTAGTTGGGCTTTGTCTTGAAGAAGATGTTCATGGCATCTCAGAAGAATCTAATTGTTCACACGATGTTGATTCAGAGTCTATTAATGTGAACATCAAAGAACATTCGATTACTCCCAATATAGCGGTCTGCGACGGCGCGCCCAGCCCCGCGGTCCTGGTTGGGAATGGTACCCATCATAATCGCGTAGATGGCGAATTTGGAACACAAATGAAAGACGGCCTGATAGCCGGTCCCATATATAAGGGGGAACAAAGGGTTGATCCAAAGGCTTCAGTGAACTACCAGTCCACGCGCTCAGGCTTCGTTCGCATCGAAGGTAGGTCGGTGGCGCAGGAACTGGTTTGGCTAATCGAAGAAAAGCGGTTGACCTTTGGCGCTTTATTCCAACTTCAGACGTTGGCAAAGCGAGTCCCCGGGCAAACCTTGTCGAATTTTGTGGCCTACCGAAGCGAGAGAATCAAACAACTACCAACAACAGCTGATTGTTATCGTTATCTCAAAAAGCTTATTTCAGACGGCATTGATGCCCGCTACCTTTACGCCCAGAGGGTGAAACAAGAGCACCGAGTAATGCAGCGCCAGCAGCGAGATACCGCCGCGGCCAGCAGGGCGGTCTGGTGCCGAGCAAGGCATGAAATGACGTTCCTCAACACCCAAACCGGTGTCACGTACCGGATTAACGCGAACCACGGCATGCTCGAGCTTGGTGAGAATGGGCTGCTAACCTCAAAGCCCAACCTCGCGATAACCAGCAAGTTCATCAAGGCGGTTGAGGAAGGACGATTGGTTCCGTTTGTGAGGGAAGAACCCGTAATTGATCGGGAATTGGGGAGCCGACGCCTTGATGAAGTGGCCACGAAATTTCCATGGCTCCGTCAGAAAGGGAAGAGAATTCAGGCGGAGGAGGGGGGGGCTTGACATGATGATAAATTAAGAAGCAAAATGAGAACATTGTCTGAATGTCTAGGCACTAGATTTTCTACTTCGGCGTGCTTCATCTGTCGGGGTGCAGGTTTTTCGGGTGACCGAAAACGCTAGCAGAGCAGCGATAAGCTCCGCTTCAATCTGGCCAGTGTGATCTGTGCCAGGTACCTGCAACCCTTTGGGGACTCGTAATCCCTACAGGGGCTTGCGATGTCCTCAGAAAGCACGAGGTACGTCGTGAGTAGTGCAGTTCATCAAGGGGCTCAAGCCCCCTTTGTTGCCGAGTTCCGCTTGGGCACGAAAGTGCTTATACAGTGGGCGTTATGGCATAAGCAGCATGCCTGTCCGAAGGCTTCCAGGATCGGTCTTTTCCGCAAGGAAGACATGTGTCTGGTGGTCTATCAGTACGGAAAAGCTCTGTGCGTTGCGTTTAAGAAGGCCGATGTTGTGCCTAATATCCGTAACTTCAGGGAATGGCAGCAGCGTTTCACTGCTGTCAAAGGCAAGCTGATCCAACGCGGTTGGGCGCTGGTGGAAGATCGCGAGGAGGTGAGTCATGTCGCTCACTAACTTCGATCTGTTTGGCCATCCTGTTGCTTCACCGCGGTCTGTTGTATCCCCTCCAGATCGTCGTCGCTTATTCTCGCAAGAGGCCAAGCGAGCGAAACTCGTCCGTCATCTTGAGCAATCCAACAATCTCGTGCTATTCGACGAGATGCTGGACTATCTCAAGGTCCCGCTCCTACGCAATACCCAACTACCGACCGAATATGCGTCGGATGTCGGGAAGGTCGCGGTCGTCGAAGATGACGAGGAAGCGAGTGCGGAAACTGTGCAGATCCCCTATGAAGCATGGGGTGATGTATGGGTAACCGATGCGAAGGGCCATCACTGGTCCAAGGAAGGTTTGTTGTTCACGCAAGTGCGTCTCTTCTGGCGTTCCATGGAAGAACTTGCGCTATCCAACAATGCGCAGGAAAAGTGGTCCGTGCTGCGCTGGATCTTCCGCCCGGCGATATGGAAGCATTACGTGTATGACAAGCGTATTGGCAAGAGCCATTGCTTTGAAGTGCACGAGCGTGACGAGCCGTTTACGTTCCATAACTGCTGCATTGCGGCAATCATGGACGCGGAAGTGGTTCGAGAAGGTGTCCGTAGGAACGTTCCTGCGGAAGTAATCAAAGCCGTCGAAAGAGTCTGCAAGTTCGACTGACGGTTCCCGCTAGGGGCACATCCCCTAACGGGGCATGTTGCCCCTTTCTTTTAGCCTTTGTGAAAGGAAAGCTCCATGTTTGATTTGTCTGCAATTCTGGTTCAAGTGTCTTACAGCCTCTACGAAGTATTCGGGCTTGATCCGAATGAGGTTGATTCGAGCATCACTGTGGATGGGTTTGAAATTCCCGACCCAGCCACTCTTGCCGACCCTGTGGCGCAGCAGTACGCAGCATTCCTGCGCGCCGCGGTTCCGCCGATCGATCCGTACTACCAGTTCCGCAAGGAACTGGTGCGGGATATTCGTTACTGGTGGCTGACAGGGGAGGGTGATGTTCTGCTGTTGTGGGGGCCTACCGGCTCCGGCAAGACCTCGGTCTTCGAGCAGTGGTGCGCACGCTTGGGTATCCCGCTGTTCATGGCCAAAGGTCATCGTCGTTTCGAGCCGATGGAAGCCTTCGGGCAATTCGTCGGGGGTGAGAATGGGACGACGCCGTGGGTTGATGGGCCGGTGACGCTGGCGGCGCGGTATGGCTTGCCTTGCATCATTAATGAGTATGACCGCATTGCTGCGGACAGGACGATCGTTTTCAACGACGTTTTCGAGGGGCGTTCTTTCCCGATCCCCGGCAAGTCTGGTGAAGTGGTAACACCGCAACCGGGCTTTCGCGTTGCCATTACGGCCAACACCAACCTGGTGGAGGATCTGAGTGGTAACTACGGCACTGCCAACACGCACGATATTTCGATCCTGGAACGGATTGTGGCCCTGCACGTGGGGTACCCGTCCGATGACACGGAAGCGAAGCTATTGGTAAAGGAGTTGGAGCAATTCGACGACGATCTTCTCTCCTACTGGTTTGATCAGGAGGGCATCAAAATCTCCACACCGCAAGGTATGAAGGAAGGATCCGCAATCAACCGCGGTGAGTTTATTCAGGGGCTTTTGGAAGTAGCCAAGAAGATCCGTGCACAGTCGAAGGATGGTGGCAACACCTCTGACTCTGCGCTCGAACGCACGATGTCCACGCGGGTTCTTCGCAAGTGGGCTCGTCACTCGGTCGCACAAGCTAGTGCCCCTGAGAAGTTGGGGTTGTCGGCTTTGCACTTGGCGCTGAAGAAGTATCTCTCCAGTCTCTCAACCGAATCAACCCGTATTGCGCTCCACCAAGCGGTGGAAAACGTGTTCGGCGTTGGTGAAGTTGTGAAGTAAGGAGACGCCCATGAGCAACAAAAAGTTCGTGGGCGTTGCCTACTGGTCGGTGGCTACACAGGTCGCCGATTGGTTGGCCAGGGCAGTAGATGTCCTGATGCCGTTGGAAAGGGCAGGTATTGCAGTGCTTGCATATGACTGCTTGCCTAGTGGGAATCAGCTGACCGTTACTTTCGGTGAAGAGCGTCATCAAATGCTCGTTATCGATGGAAAGGGACGCGGTGTAGTGCGCGCGTCCGAAGCGGCAGCTGTGTTTGTAGTATGCCTGGTAGCCTTGAGAAAGGCCCTAGGAGACATCTCAGTTGTTACGGACTCGCAAGAAATCGTACCAACACTTCCCCGCCAAAACTATCCGCTTTATGCGGACAGCTGGCAGCGCGTCCTACCAGTCGCGCAAGAACTTGGATTGGCCAAAGGCGCAGCTTTTACCGATCGCCATGACGCCGTTTTGAACAACGTGTTCTGAGGAGAATTGAGATGTCTGCACACATTATTGACAAGCTTTTGTTCCTGGTCATCATCGTGACCGTTGCCCGTGTCCTGTGGCGCTTTTATTCCTACCGTCCGGTGGTGGTGAAAGAAGACTCCCGTGAGGTGGTCGCGCCTGAAGTTCAAACTCACCCCGAGGTAGTACAGCAGCAAATGGATGCTGCTCCAGTTTCATCGGAGCGCAAACAAGTAACGGCGTCCCCCCTGTTTGTTCGTCATCTGACTAACATGGCAACCCTGATGGTTCGCTACCGACATCGGAAGCAAGCGTGCACAGCCCACCTGATTGTTTGGTCGGGCTCGAAGCGCAAGGGTTATTCGGATAGCTACTTCGACCTTGGTCTCATCGAGGGACAGGAGCTTACCGAGCAGGTTATCGAGCAAGCGCTGGCCTTGGCCAAGCAACAGCTCGTAGACCTGGCTGAAAAGGGCAAGCGGAAGCGTCGTGAATCAAAGAAGCAGAAACAGGAAGCTGCAGCAGTTTCGGAAGTGGCGGTCGTGGAAGTGGCAGAGGCTCCGGCCGATGTTGCCATCGCGGCTGCCCCAGAGGTAGTTGAGCAGAAAGTGGAAGTGCCTTCGTTTGTTGTGGATGACACTCCACCTGAATCGATCAAGCTCAGGAAGTTCCCGTCGGTGTATCGGGGCATCATCAAGGAAATTGGGATGATGACTCAGAACAAAGATGGGCGTGAGTTCGAGACCTTCGGCGTGCGTTTCGAGACGCAAGAAGGAATCGTCGATGCAGTATTCGGCGTAAATCTCCGTGAGGCCTTGCGTGACGCGAAAGCGGACGTGGGTGACCAAGTGGAAATCCTGAAGATCGGTCGCAAGCCCATCACGAAGGGTAAGGCGCCGATGAATCTGTTCAAGATTACCAAGCTGGAATGCACTGCGTAACACCTTCATGTGGGAGCAAGGACCTTCGGGTCTTTGCTTCCCCCTTTTTGTTCAATAGCGATTCTCAAGAGTCGCCATCGAAGAAAAAGGCATCCCTGTCCATAGCGAACTTTTTGGTTATCGACGTTCAAGCCTTCCATGTTTTTTCTCCGTGAGGAGTCAAGCCGCAGCCCTGGTCGGTTATCCAGGTGCTCTCTTACTCACCTTTGCGTGAGTGAAATTGGGGTCGTTGTTTGGCCTCAACAATCTTCAGAAACGCATATCTCGCCTAAGTAACATTGAGGCTGCAATTCTGGAAACGCGGTAGCGGCAACATGCTACCTTCATAACTCTACGCCTAATCCGGTTGGTACCTTTTCTATCCGCGCTCATTAAGCCGGCCGGTGCAGAACGTAAAAAAATGGAGATTTTTTCAGCCATGGCTTCAGTCAACAAAGTGATCATTGTCGGCAATGTTGGTGCCGACCCCGAAACCCGCTACATGCCGAACGGGGATGCAGTGTGCAATCTTCGTCTCGCAACCACCGAGTCCTGGAAGGACAAGAGCTCAGGTGAGAAACGCGAGCTGACCGAGTGGCACCGCATCGTCTGCTATCGCAAGCTGGCAGAAATCGCGTCGCAGTATGTGAAGAAGGGCAGTCAGTTGTACCTGGAAGGCCGTATCAAGACACGCAAGTGGCAAGATAAGGACGGACAGGATCGCTATACAACAGAAATCGAAATGACGGAAATGCAGATGTTGGGCAACCGTCGCTCCGGTGACTTTGATGGTAGCGGTGATGATCGCCCGTCTCGTCAGCACAGTGCTGACGGCGGTGGTAACGGTGAACCGCCGGCGCGTGAGCGTCGACCGGTTCCGGCCTATGAACCGATGGAGGACGATATTCCCTTCTGCCGTGTAGACGTGAATGCCGATCCGGCTTTCGTGAAGGCCACAGCCCGCGTTCGTCGGGTTGCTTAACCAGTTGTACCAACCCTTTGCGGGAACCATATCCCGCAAGGGGTGATGGTTCCCGCTCATTTTATTTTGAGAGGAAATCATTATGTACGGTGCACCTTATCTGGACTACGGTTGTGAAATCGTCCATTCCTTCAATACCCTGATCGATGCGATCAAGCGTCGCCAACTCCTCCGCCCGCGGAGCAAACTCGCCATTAACCTGATGGGTGGTGACATCAAGGTGAATCTGCTGCCCAACGGTTTCGTTGAGTTGGATGGCAAGATTCAGCCGTTTGCAGTCGAGAAGGAAATCGAGGACGCCATGCAGCAGTTTGGCGCTGTCCTCAAAGAGGTTCTGGTGTAGAGATGCATCCGAATTTCACCCCGGTGTCGTCGAGCAATATCGACGGCTACCTTTACATGCCCCATCGGAATATCCTGCTCATCGCTTTCAAAAGTGGTGGGACGTATGCCTACGAAGATGTTGAGCAACTTGTCGCCACTGGGTTCGCGCAAGCATCATCGAAGGGCAAGTTTTTCCAGTCGGACATCAAAGACCGTTACGCCACGTCCAAGCTAGATGACATGGCTGTAGCGAATCTCCTGGGTGGTATGGGTGCTTCGGTACCGCCGCAACCTCGCCGCAAAGCGCCGAGGGTAACGCTGCAATCGTTGTTGCAGCGCTATCCAATGCTCAATGCGATTTTCTGATGATTCGGCCGGTAAGGATTCCTTCGGGACGCCTTCCGGCCGGCGTCATCTTCAGGCACTTTCGCATGTGTATTGCATCCGAAAGTGACTTGGCGTATTGTCACTGCATAGTTTTTCTGGAGTGATCCAGAGAGCGTGAGCGCTAGGCATAGCGCGATCTCAATCCGGCCGCTCTGGCTGGGTAACCTGCAGCAGTAGTTCGTTGCAGTCTTTTTCCCGGATGGGGCACAGCTCCCGGAAGGGGACTTGTGCTCCGTTTTGGGTTTCCGGTCCTGTACCGACACCGTGGGGTTCGCTAAGAGCCTTGTTGTGTCCGTTTCAGTGCTATCAGCCAACCCGTCCGTCCAACCTGGGCGCTGCGCGGGGGTAATCCAAGAAAGGAGTTCATCATGAAAAAGGACCACTCGTCCTTGGCCGGCACCTTGCCGGCAAACCGTCGCACTATCGTTGCGATGCCCGATCCGATACTCGGCAGCTTACGCTGGCCCAACCGACCGAAGTTACCCGAAGGCAATCCTTGCTGGACGTACATGGTCGAGGGAACGCGCGAGCAATATGCTGTCGCCATCGGACACGTGGAGAATGGCCGTCCGCATCCGTTTGAAGTATGGGTGCTGGCCAACGAGCAGCCCCGCTGTCTCGGTGCCATGGCAAAGACCCTCTCCGCGGACATGCGGACTCAGGATCGCGCTTGGCTCTCCAGGAAGCTCGAAGCCCTAACATCGGTTACTGGCGATCTTGCCATTGATCTACCACTTGGGACGGACAGGCTTCTGGCAAGCAGTAATACCGCCGCGGTTGCACGTATCGTGCAATACCGGCTCAACCAGTTGGGCGTCGCTAATCCTGAAGAAGGGGAGGCCACTCCTTTGGTTGACGCCTTGCTGCCGGTTTGCGATGCAGGACACGAGGGAACACTTTCGTGGACCGCCGACATCAAGAACCCGTCCTCCGGTGATGACTTCACGGTATTCCTACCTGAAGTCCAAACCGAGGATGGCCAGCATCGTCCTGTTGCAGTCCGTCTGTCCGGCCGCTACCCGCGCGATTTGGACGGCCTGGCTGCTATATTGACGATGGATATGGCAGTCGTCGATGTTGCCTGGATCGGCATGAAACTCCGGAAGCTCCTCGATTACGAAGAGCCTATGGGGTCCTTCCTTGCCAAAACGCCTGGTACTGGAAAGACCGAGTGGTACCCAAGCATCGTTGCGTACCTGGCTCGCCTGATCATTCATCGCTATGCCACGCTCGGATTGCTCACAGCATCTGGCTACCCGGTAGTGGGAATGGGGGTGATGGTTTCGGTGCCTGGCGACGCATCAAACATCGTGCCTAATGCAGCTTGAATGCGAAGAGACAGAACCCCCGGGGTCTGTCTCTCGCTTATTTTCGTCTTCTGCCCGATGAGGTTTGCAAGCAGCTCTCATCGGGCAGCAGATGAAAAGGTTTGTTCCGTGAGGAGCGAAAACGTCGTGTCCGTCGTCTATCGGTCACTTGCTTCGGTCAGTTGTCTTGACCGGAAACACTCGTGTGTATGTTGCACGAGTTTCATTGGGTCCCTCTGGGGCTCGAAACTAACCCGTGCGGGTGGTCCTGAAAATACCTCCCGTAAGGGGGTCGGATCATTGCGCACTCAGCTTGGAGAACTATCATGCAAGACGTGCTTAATGAAAAACTGACGCTGGTAAGCATCAACATCAGCACCTTTTCTGGCTACCGCCGTGCCACCCGCGATCACATTGCGGCGCTTGGTGGGAGTTTGCCTGCAAGTGCTGCCATTACGGAAGGGTCGATCAAGGTTTTCCCGTGCGACGGGACCAAATCCTTGCAGACTGTCCGTCGTGGCATCTTCCGCAAGCTGCAGGCCAAGGGCGTTCGTGCTCTGGGCTCGCAAAATGTGTTCGCAGTCTTGACGGCCGATCTCCCCGAGATCGAGAAGGAAGTTGCTGATGCCGAGGCCGAGTTCAAGGCCGAGGTAGTTGCTCTGGACAGCAATTATGACCAGATGTTCGAGGATCACATCGCAAGCAACACCGCGAATGAGAAATCGAAAGCAGCCAAGCAGGCCGTTGAAAAAATCATCCGTTCGTTGAAGGTTGATCGGGCAACGGCAATCACCAAGTGTCGCTTCAGCAGTGACGTCTTCAAGATCGCTCCTTTCCTCCGTGAAGGGCAAAGCGAAGAAGAGGGCGTGGAAGGTATCGTTCGCGGCCTCGGCCGGCAACTGTATGAAGAGTTTGCGGCCAACATGGACAAGCTCCTCAAGAACGACGCCTTTGCGAAGAACCAGCGAGTTGGCCAGAAGACCTTGCGGCCCCTGAAAGCGGAGCTCCAGAAGATGAAGAAGTTGTCTTTCCTCGATTCGTCGGTGGAAGGCGCCATCACCCTGGTGTCCGACATCCTGAAGGCCTTGCCGCAGGAAGGCTATATCGAAGGACAGTCGTTCGTAACCCTGGAGAAGCTTGTAGAAGTGATGTCCGATGCGGACACGCTACTCAACGCGGCATCTAAGGTGAAGAACGGTGTACCGGCATGCGATGTGTTGTTCCCGCCGGTGCCTGTTCAAGCAGTAGAAGCAACGGTGGTTGAGGAAGTGGCGCAAGCCGCTGAACTGACCAAAGCAGTACCTGACGCGCTGGCAGCTGTACCGCCGGTTAGCGTCGCCCAGCAGCAAGTTGTGATGTTGCCGCCGATTCCGGCTGCGAGTATTCCCGCCTTCAACAAAGGTAGGGACGCAAGCGTGTCGGGCAAGCTGGGTCAGCTGGGGATCGCTCCCCCGCCGACTCCGGTTCGTGCAGCACCGGTGTTGCGGTCGCGTGAAGCACTGAAAACCAACTCCTTGATGTTTTGAGGAGACGGACATGGCTATGCGCGCTCAATCGCTGGATCGGGCTCTGCCCGCCATCGCAGGATTCATTGCCGATCGCACGGGCATCCAAATCATTCGGGGTGACCGGGCTATGACCGACAACAAGGCGATTTACCTGCCGAAGCGTCGGTCTGAAATAGATCTTACCGAACGGGATATTGTGGAGTCCGTAGCCTACCTCTATCACGAGGCTGGCCACATGCTTCACTCAAACTTCTCGTTGGGGGCAACCAACCCTCTTCAGCGCGCCATTACCGGCACGCTGGAAGACATCCGGATCGAACATTTGGTGATGGGGAGGTTTCCCGCAGCGCGACGCTACTTATCGCGCCTGGTAGGGATCGTGGTCGAAGATGGTGTTGATGGTCAGCGCGGATTTCCTGCGCTGGACGGTTCCGAATCAGAAGCATCGATTCTGCAGCGGTACATGATGTATCGCTTGCGACATGAGGTGTTACGACAGGAGCCGATTGCTGAACTATCGGCCGGTGCAATCAAAGTCGCTCAGCAGCGCCTGCCCGCAGGCATGCTGACGCGGCTGGACGCCTTGATGTTCCAGGTGACCGATTGTGCCAATGAGGACGAAGTGTTCGAGCTCGCCGCCGCGATCATCCAGATGATCAAGGAGGAGAAGGAAAAAGAGCAAGAGCAAAAGCGTCAGCAGCAACAGTCCGGCCAGCAAGGCGGACAGCAGCAACAGTCGTCCGGTCAACAAGACGGACAAGACGATGACCAGCAACAAGGTCCGTCGTCTGGCGATCCAGCAGAAGGTGACGAGGAAGGAGGGCAGGGCGGCCAACAAGGCCAAGCTGACCAAGACTCCGAGTCGGGTGGCCAGGGTAGTGGGCAGTCCGGATCCTCGAAAGGGGAAGATGGCGAAGTGTCGTCGCAATCGACACGCGGAGCTGGTGGTACCGGATCAGGCTCTGACATGGAACAAGCTCTCGAACAGCTACTCAACATGTCCAATCAGGATGTGGAAGAGGATATAGGAGAGATGCTTCAAAACGCCATCAACGCCGCGGCAAATGCCGAAGGTTACGATGGTGTCCATGTTCCAATGCCCAATGTCCACAAGGCGCGGCTCGGTGCGGTTCCCGTTGATATGGCGCAACTCCGTGCCAGCGTCAATGCAACCCGTACCAGGACGTTGCAGTGGATGAGTTCGGTTGCCGAAGGAGAGGTTTCGCATTCCCGATCGGGGATGCAGATCGATTCTTCGCGCATCTGGCAAGGCCGTTTCGGTGGCTCCATCTTTGTCCGTGAGGATGAAGGTATCGACATCAATGCAGCGGTGTCGATCGTCATCGACCGATCTGGCTCCATGAGCCACACCATAGGCTATGCCGCGCAAGCGGCCGTGGCCACAATGCTGGCGTTCGACGTGCCCGGGTTGAAGACGCAAGTCTCCGTGTTTCCCTGGTATGGCGAAAATTGTGATGAAGGGGTAGCCGTGATCAAGCGTTGGGAGGAAAGTCCCAAGCAGTTGGCCGGCCGTGTTGCAAGCCTCTCGACGGATGGCGGGACACCGATGGCGGAAGCCATCCTGTTCGCAGCCTCCGACGTCGTGCGTCGTGAAGAAACGCTGAAAATCGTGATGGTCGTCACTGACGGCGATCCGAATGACCGCGAAGCCACGAAGTACATCATCGATCGCGCTCGAGCTGATGGCATCACTGTTGTCGGGCTTGGCATCGGCGTCGATACATCGCCGGTGTTTGATTCCAGGTACGCCGCGACCATCACAGATATCGGGGAGTTGTCAGCCTCGATGGTAAAATTGGTCAAGGCAGCTTTTGAAGACAACCGCCGCGTGCACTAGCACCACTCTTTGCATCCCCGACGAAAGTTGGGGGTGCTTTTCACCTGGTCCTCGATGAGAAAGAGGGCCAAGCGAAAAGCGCCCAACAAGATTCCCTGAAATACGTACCCCAGTCGCGGTATCTTTGCGTTATTGGAGATCAACATGAATGATTTACATCTCACCACTACCCCAACCGCCGACCCGCGAGTTTTCGATACTTACTGGATGACAGGTCTCATCCAGAAGGGCCGGGTCTGCGTCACCGTTCCCCGTCTTGATGACGCCCGCACGGCCGCGGAATTGGCTGCCGCCCAGTATCTGCTGACAGTCAAGAATGTTTGTGGCCACAACAAGGCAGGGGCCGGGCTGAGAATCTACACGAGCTCCGATACCATCCCGGAACTGATGGCTGGAATTTCGCCGAAAAGCTACCTGGTTCCCTATGCCAACTTCCTCCGTACCCGATTCCTTGGTGCTGAAATCCAGCATTGCGAATCGCCGTACACCTGGGCAGATGAACTTTGCGAGTCCCAAGTGGATTTCCTGGGTGTGCCGAAGCCGTCCGTAACCATTCTTGATGTCTCCGGCGTCGGCCTCGTCGAGCTGACAGCTCATGCGGTCGAGCAGTATGTAGCCAGGTTCGATCGCAAACCCGAGAAGGCTTGGCGAGAGTTGGCGAGAATCGCCCGTGACGTGCAACCTGCTGTACTTTTGAACCGCAACGTCATGAACGACATCAAGCATCGTCGGCCCGGGCGCTATGCGCTTGATGAAAAGCGAAGTGTCTTGCTGGTCATCGCAGAGCCTGACAGAATCGGTCGTCTGCCTCGTTTGGTCACGGTTGTTCATCCGGAATCAAACGCTCGAGTTGTCGCAACAAACGCACTGGCAGCAGCTGGTGCCTAAGAACTGGATATCGTCCAGTGAGGCCGTGCGGTGCCGCTCCCGCACGGCCCTGTAAAGGAATGGATATGACGTTCTTGGATAAACTTCGCGGGAAGCCGCTGGCTCAATTGGCCCGACACCACGTGACCATCTATCGTCAAGGTTCGGCTCTGTGCGCGCTCCTGATAGTGAGCATTGCCATCATAGGCCCGGAATTGGTTCAAATGAATTTCGGTTTTGGCGTTGTGGTTTCAATGTTCAGTCTCTTTTTTTCGACAGCCCTGGCATCTCGTTTCAAGTTGCCTGACGACAGTGAAATCTAACCGGATAGGAAGTGCGACAATATGGATCAGTGGATTGATTGGACTTGGTGCGTAGGCGCCTTATTTATGGTTTTGGCTGCCTCTGCCAAGATTCAAGCCGGGTCGCAGCCTAAAGGGGCGCTCGTGGTCATAGCCCTTGGTCTAGCTCAAGTCGCTGCGGTCTTGGCTGGGCAGGAAAAACTGGCCTACGTTGCGAGCATTGCCATGATTGCGGTCGCCGGGCTGCTTATTGGTGCCGAACGGAACGGGAAGAAGCGGCAGACCCCGGCCAAGTCATACCGAAAAGGACGGCGAAGATGAAATTATTACCGTTGTTGATGGCGCTATTGGTAGCCTTTGCTGGATGGAATATCGGCTCAAGTCATGACTGTAATTATTCTCAATGCTCAATTATTTCCAAAGGCATGGTTGGGATTGGGCTTGCTTTTGCCGTCCTTTTTCTCATTCTCGCTTGGTCGCACAAAGGGCCGAAGCAATACTGACCGGAAAGGCAAACGTGGGAATGTACGACGATATCGAGTTTGATTACCGGGTGCCGGCGAAGCAGACCCAGCGGCGGATGCCCTTTTGCTGACACAAAACAGCTTCCATCCATGCACCTAAACAGGAGTGAGTCCACCGGAGAATCCGGATACCCTAAAATTCAGGCTGCGTTTTCCGGAATGCGAAACGCCCAGGACGCGAGTCAGCTTTTCGTTTTCAAATCGGTCGTAGTAAGCCCGAATCGAATCGCGAGTTTGGTGAAATCAGCCGGCGTCTCAATGTCGAGTTTGGATTTGATGCTCTTTAGCAGATTTCCAACTGTTTTGGTAGAGATATCCATTGAATCGGCAACATCAGCCAGTGATACACCATCTGCGGTTAGCAAGAACGAGCGAAGTTCTTTCTCGTCGAGAAGCTTGCTGGGGTTCCGATCCTTGATCGAAGATCGGGCGAGTATCTGAGCGACCTGGGGCGAAAAGAACTCTTTGCCTTCGGCTACGGTGTGGATGGCTTGATCCAAGACGTCGGTACATTCGTACTTCAGAACGAATGCGAGGACACCGATCTTATAGGCCTTTTCGATGATGTACTGGTCGTTGAACTGGGAGAAGACAATGATTTTCGCATCGGGGTGCGTGGCCAAGAGTTCTTCGCACACGTCTAGCCCCGTCTCAGAAACGCCCTTGCTATCGAACCGGACGTCAATTACAAGGACATCCGGTTTTACCTCAAGATAACGGGTAATCAACCCTTCGAGGCTGTAGGCTGCCTCCACGACGTCAATGTTGTAGTCCTTGAGAACATGGCGGAAACCATCTACTAGGAGGCGCTGTTCATCCGCCAGAAATACTCGAATCGGCAATGTATTTTACCTTTGCGCACCTAAGCCCCTGACACTAGGGGCTCCACACGCGGAATGAATAAACTGATTCGTCATCACCGGTCTTCAAATATTTAACATTCATGGATTATGACGACTACTTATAAAAACATCGCAGAGCCCAGTCTACTCCCCTCTTTTGGGTGGAGCAAGAGATGGCGAGAGAAACGGCCTTGATGGAGATGTTGAGCGATGGGGATGACCTGCAAGAGGATGCCGGTGCGCCGGGCAAGGCCAAGCGGCGCTCGCGGGCGAGGAACGCGCCGAAGTTCGATGTCCGCGCCTACCTGTTCGGGATGTGCGGCGTCGATCTGACGCGCATCAATGGCATCGACGCTGCGTACCAACCAATCTTCGCTCGGCGCTTACTACCGCCGCCTGTGCGCTCGCCTTGATCGCGCGAAGGCCATCACCGCCACCGTGCACAAGCTCGCCCGTCTGATCTACACGATGCTGACAAAAGGCATCGGAATACAATGTGCGGTGTTCAACCACTTAACAAACACCGTCCAAAGCCAACAAAGATTCGTTGTTTGCGGCCGAAATTCTACCTAAAACAGAAATTAGAGTCAGGTGATTGGTAAGTTCAATCAGCCGCAAATGATGCTGCGGCAAGGGTGAATTACGCACAAACTCCACCGGATTTTCTCAAACAGCCGTAAATTCTTCCGGTTTGCGAAAAAAAAGTTCCGTAGATAAGTAAAATATCGTTGACAAGCTGTGGCAGGGTTTATAATAATCCGCACCATATTTAGATGACTTTGGGCTTGGCAATAAGGATTTCACGTAATTTCCGCCTTAACTACGAGAAAAAGGGGGTTGCACATGGAAGATCTGCGTGCGTTGAACAAGCGCATTCTGACGCAAATGGGGGCTGCAAACGCCAACTTGCTCTCAACGTTGAATCTTCTCTCAGTTTGCCTTGGGAAGCTGAAGCTTTCGGCTGATGACCTCTCATCTGCCGCTGCGGTTGTCGCTGCCCCTCTGCACTCCCCCCCCCTGGACGTCACCTCTATCAACAAGGAATACCTGATATTCGCTCGGCAGACAGCCCGCGACATCCTGAACGGGTACTTCGATGGCCTGATCATTCTCAGCATCAACTTGGCCCAAGCCAGAGTTTTGGCGCGGCTGACCAACCAACAAATCACCAACATCTCACGCAGCTGGCAGGGGACGGTATTTGATGTCTCTGGTGCCGCTACTCGTAACATGGGGCCGCTGCATGCAAAGGCTATTCCTCACTACTCAGCAGCCATGTTGGCAGCGTCCGCGTAAGGAGATCGACATGCACCCCGGCGCTCCTATTCCCGAATCAGCTCAGTTTGACGATCCCATTTGGATGAGCAGATTCCTTGATCTGGCGAACACAATGGTATTGATGGGAGGAAAGCCGAAGTTGATCGCCAGGTACACTTGCCTGTCATCGAAGGCCATTGCTGACCGGTATAAGCGTCTGACAGGTCAAGAAGCACCAGCAGGAAGACTCCAGCAGACACAACCGAAGCATTACGCGATACCGCACAATCGGGGCGGCCTAGATTGGAATCTTCAAGCGGCAGCTTTTGCCAGCATCTACCTCAAGATCGAAGCCTCCTTAGACGAACCTGCAAACCGCGGCTGGTTGCTTACCACAGCATTCCAAGCCTACTATCGCCTCACCGACCCCCTTCAGCAAGCCATTCCCAAGTTGTCCAGGATTACCCTGAATAACGCCTACGATCTAATGACCCATCTTGGCTATGGGTATAGACGAAAGTTTGCACCACTGGCTTTGAAGGACTGCGACAATTGTGGCGCAAGCTATTTGGTCATCACCGAAGCTGAACTGGACAACCAGTCGTGCCCAATGTGCGCCATACAAAAGCGGTTAGCGATGTTGGTTGAGAATTCCGAGCGCATTTCGGCATCGCGTCACGCCTGCGCAAGCTGATCAGAATGCGCGGCAAACCCCGTCCAAGTGATCTGGTTGCGCAGCAAGCTCTAGGCGAAGCCGACGAACTTGGGCGGGGAAGGATAGCGCGGACGCCAACGGCGTCCCTGCCTTGCTTCTAGTCTGGCGTCTGCTGTTGCTCGATGTACTGCCGAACGATACTAATCGGAGCGCCACCACAGGAAGCAGCAAAGTATGAAGGCGTCCAGAGCACATTTTTCCAGTAGCGCTTAACAATATCCGGACGCTCTTTGCGCAGCATGCGACTCGACACGCCCTTCAAACTATTAACCAGAGACGAGACGGAAACCTTGGGCGGATATTCCACCAGCAGGTGCACATGGTCGTCTTCACCATCCATCTCGATCAGTTGCGCCTCAAAGTCGATACAGACTTTGGTGAAGATCGGGCGTAGCCGTTCAATCGCATCGCCATCGAACACTTTGCGACGATATTTCGACACAAAGACCAAGTGTACGTGCATTTTGAATACACAGTGCCTGCCGTGTCTAATGTCATTGTCTTTATCCATAGACCAACTATACTACACGCTGTGAAACGTCTCCAAGCCTACAAATACGAGTTACAGCCCAACGGCGAACAGCAGCGCAACCTGCGCCGCTTCGCTGGGTCATGCCGCTTCGTGTTTAACCGGGCGCTGGCCCTCCAAAAGGCCAATCACGAGGCCGGCGAGAAATTTATCGGCTATGTGGCCATGGCCAAGCACCTCACCGCGTGGCGAAATAGCGCCGAGACAGGATGGCTTGGCGATGCCCCAGTACATCCGTTGCAACACGCGCTAAAAGATTTGGAGCGCGCCTACAAGAATTTCTTCGCTAAGCGTGCCGACTTCCCGCGCTTCAAGAAGAAGGGCACGGGCGAGAGCTTCCGCTACCCGGACGCCAAGCAGTTCAAGATAGAGCAAGGCAATAACCGCGTCTTTCTGCCGAAGCTCGGCTGGGTGCGCTACCGCAACAGCCGGGACATCGAAGGCACCGCGAAGAACGTTACGGTATCGAGCAACGGCGGTAAGTGGTTCGTCTCGGTCCAGACCGAACGTGAGGTTGCCGAGCCGGCGCACCCGGCCACAAGCATCGTGGGCATCGATGTCGGCATCACCCGCTTCGCGACCTTGAGCGACGGCAGCTACATCGAGCCGGCCAACACCTTCAGAAAGCACCAGTCACGACTGGCCCGCTATCAGCGAGCCATGTCTCGCAAAGTGAAGTTCAGCAACAACTGGAAGAAGGCCAAGGTCAAAGTCCAGAAGATTCACACTCGCGTCGCCAATGTTCGCCGCGATTTCCTGCATAAGGCCACGACCACGATCAGCCAAAACCACGCGATTGTGTGCATCGAGGACTTGCAGGTACGGGCTATGTCCAGATCAGCGGCAGGCTCAAGCTGCGCACCGGGGCGCAACGTCCGCGCCAAGTCAGGTCTGAATAAGTCCATCCTCGATCAAGGGTGGAGCGAATTCAGACGGCAACTGGAGTACAAGCAGCATTGGCGAGGCGGTGAGGTGCTGGCGGTACCGGCACGAAACACCAGCCGGACGTGTCCGTGCTGCGGCCATGTGTCGCCAGACAACCGTCAGACGCAAGCGAAGTTCGCCTGCGTCGAGTGTGGTTACGAAGCCAACGCCGATCTTGTCGGCGCGATCAATGTTCTAGCGCGAGGGCATCGCGTTTTAGCCTGTGGAGAGTTGGCGCAGTCAGGCCACTCTGCGAAGCAGGAACCCACCGAAGCGACTACTCGGGAGCTTGCTCTTGCGTAGCGCCGTAGGAATCTCCGGCCTTCAGG